>Ga0256407_10000067_pt1 | contig 248216 bp, 175 predicted proteins | sample RumenRJG_04DNA_FD_193489 | JGI IMG/M metagenome (GOLD analysis project Ga0256407, IMG submission 193489) | Bovine rumen microbial communities from Lethbridge, Alberta, Canada - RJG_04 | ecosystem: Host-associated > Mammals > Digestive system > Stomach > Rumen | place: Canada: Alberta...
TGCCCAATTCCGAGTATTGACGCGGATTGCGCTGCCAATCACGGAATCGCTGATATAACCGCTTCACGAGCATCACAGGGTGGATTCTTCGGACGACGCTTCAACCTGGGCGATGGAATCGTCCTCAGGAACAGGCATCGTCTCGACAGGCTGGGTGATGGCACGGCGCACACGACGCTCAGCGAGATACTCCTGCAGGCTGGTGAAGTTGAACAACAGCAGGCAGATGCCCGTAATGAGCACAACGACTGGCACATTCTCACGCAGTGACGGCACCACGAGCGAAAGGATGCCGCACAAGGCGACAATCATGGGACACAAGTGATACCAGCCCTTAGTCTTCAGGCTATCACACGACAAGAACAGGTAGATGATGTGGAACAACCCGAGAACAATGAGCAGCAGTGCCATAAACAGCTGCAGGATGCCATCGAACAAGTGCGCCTTGATGATCATCACCAAGCCAAAACACAGTCCACCCACCGCGGGCAGCACACCCAGGTAGTCAGTGCTGGTGCGGGCATCGGAATGGCGCACAGCCACCATGATGAGGTAAACCACAGCTGGTAACATGAACAAGGCACCCATCACGCGGCATCCCCACTCCAAGATGTTGGGGACCCCATGAAAGATGATGAGAATGATGCCTGCCAGCAGCAAAATCACGTTAGTAAGGAGGTTCAAACTGACTTTTCTCATTATTTTCTGTAAGGTTAAATATCACTTGTTAATAATTTTTTCACAAAAATATGATAAAAACGTCTATCTTCAAAAAATATTCCTCAAAAAGTTGTATCTTTGTGAGTGAATATGGAAAAACGCAGGCACATACTCGCCATCATTAACCCTGTGTCGGGAACCGGCAACAAGGATAAGATACCTCGCCTGATAGATACCGTAGTTGACCATGAAATCAATGAGGTGAGCATCATTGCGACAGAGTATGCCGGCCATGCCCGCGAAATCGCGGCCCAAGCGGTGAACGACGGCATCGATGTCGTTGTCGCCATTGGCGGTGACGGCACCGTCAACGAGGTGGGTAGCGCTGTGGCTGGCACCGACACCGCGCTGGCCATAGTGCCCAGCGGGTCGGGCAACGGCCTGGCACGCCACCTGCGCATCTCGATGAACGCCAGCCGCGCCCTGCAGGTGCTCAATAACGGCGTCATCGGCAAGTTTGATTACTGCACGGTCAACGGCCAGCCCTTCTTCTGCACTTGCGGTATGGGCTTTGACGCGGCAGTGAGCTACAAGTTCTCGAACGAGGGCACCCGTGGCTTCATCACCTATATCAAGACCACGTTAACCGAATTTTTCAAGTATAAAGCCCAAGACTACATCATCGACATCGACGGTGTGCAAATGGAGGAGCGCGCGTTTGTCATTGCGTGCTGCAACGCGGCACAATATGGCAACAACGCCTATATCGCACCACGCGCCACCATGCAGGACGGCCTCATTGACGTGACGGTGATGCACGGCTTCAGCCTGGTCGAGAGTCCGCTGGTCGGCGCCCGCCTGTTTTTCCGTTCCCTGGACAAGGACCGCCATGTGAGCATCTACCGGGGCAAGCAGGTGGTCATTAAGCGCAAGGCCGATGATGTCATGCACATCGACGGCGACCCAGTCATGATGCCTGCCCGACTGGAGATTGAGAACGTCAGCGCGGGCATCCGCATCCTGGTACCCCCCACACTGCCCGATGACGTGTGAGACGGCATGAGAGAAAGAAATTAAAGAAAATACAACCTAATAAATTCAAGGTAAAATGAGTTATCTGAAATTTGATAAAAACCTGATGATCAACCTGGAGCAGTCACTGCCCAAGGAGATGTTGCGCACCAACCAGTCGGGGGCCTATCACTGCACCACCATTGTGGGCTGTAACACCCGCAAGCAGCATGGCCTGCTGGTTATTCCGGTGCCTGAGCTCGACGACAACAATCACGTGCTGTTGTCAACGCTCGACGAGACCGTCATCCAACACGGTGCACCGTTCAATCTGGGCCTGCACCGGTACAAGGGCGACACTTACAGCCCCAATGGTCACAAGTACATCCGTGAATATGATTGTGAACGTGTGCCCACGACCACTTACCGCGTGGGCGGTGTGATTCTCAAGAAGGAGAAGATTTTCATCACCCACGAGAACCGCATCCTGATCCGCTACACGCTGGTGGATGCCCACTCGGCAACGACGCTGCAGTTCAGGCCATTCCTGGCGTTCCGCAACGCCAACGACCTGTGCGTGGAGAACGCTGTCGCCAGCCGCGAATACCAAGAGGTTTCTAACGGTATTGCCACCTGCATGTATAACGGTTATCCCACCCTGTATATGCAGCTGAACCACAAGCCCAAGTTCGTCTTTGACCCGCATTGGTACAAGAACATCGAGTACATCAAGGACCAGGAGCGCGGCATCCCCTACAGCGAGGACCTGTACGTGCCCGGCTACTTTGAGGTAGAGATCAAGAAGGGCGAGCCGCTCATCTTCTCGGCAGGCATCGAGGAGGTCAACACCCGCACCCTCACCAAGATGTATGAGGACGAGATCAAGCCGCGCACACCGCGCACGAGCTTCTATAACTGCATGAAGAACAGCGCTAAGCAGTTCTATATCACCAACAAGGAGGGCCATTACCTGCTGGCAGGTTATCCGTGGTTCAAGATTCGCGCCCGCGACGAGTTCATCGCTCTGCCAGGCTGCACGCTGTCGGTACACCACCGCCAGGACTTCGAGCTGATTATGGACACCGCCCAGCGCGCCCTCAACGACTGGATGCGCGACGGCACCCTCGACAAGCACCTCGATGGCCTGGAGCTGCCCGACATACCCTTGTGGGCCATCTGGGCGGTACAACGCTATGCCCATGACCTGAACGTCGAGGCCGCCCGTGAGCGCTACGGCAAGCTGGTCAAGGACCTCATCAACTTCATCACCGACGGTCACCATCCCAACCTCAAGCTGGAGGAGAACGGCCTGTTGACCACCGACGGCACCAAGCGTCCCGTCTCGTGGATGAACAGCACCCACCCCGACGGCACACCGCTTATCCCGCGCACCGGCTATCTGGTTGAATTTAACGCGCTGTGGTACAACGCCCTTCGCTTTGTCACCGACGAGCTCTTTACCGACCAGGAGGGAGAGAAGGACTTTGTGGAACGTTGCAGCAAGATTGCCGAGAAGTGCAAACCCGCCTTTATCGAAACCTTCATGACCGACTACGGTTACCTGTACGACTATGTGAACGGCAGCTATACCGACCTGAGTGTACGTCCCAACATGGTCATCGCCGCAGGTCTTGACTACAGCCCGATGGACCGTCGCCAGCGCAAACGCGTGCTCGACATCGCCACGCGCGAGCTGCTCACGCCCAAGGGATTGCGCACCTTGAGTCCCAACAGCTACGGCTACATACCCTGGTATCTGGGAACCCCCGAGGAGCGCCAGACCGCATACTTTGCAGGCAGTGCCCGTCCGTGGCTGATGGACTTCTACAGCAAGGCCTACATCCGCGTGTTCGGCCTTAACAGCATCTCGTTTATCGAGCGCATGATGATTGGCTTTGAGGACGAGATGAAAGAAGGCTGCATCGGCTCGCTGAGCGAACTCTTTGACGGCAACCCGCCCTTTATCGGCCGCGGCGCCGTGAGCTTCGCCCCCAACGTGGGCGGCATCCTGCGCGTACTGCGCACCTTCAAGAACCTGCACATCATTGACGAATAAAACCAAAAGAGATATGAAAGCATTAATGTTTGGTTGGGAATTTCCACCGCACATCCTGGGAGGACTGGGAACAGCAAGTTATGGACTCACCAAGGGCATGTGGGAAAATGGTGACATGGACATCACCTTTGTCATCCCCAAGCCCTGGGGTGACGAGCCCAAGGAATTTGCCCATATCATCGGTGCGAACTGCACCCCGGTGGCCTGGCGCGACGTCAACGGGGACTATGTGCAGAGCCGCATCGGTAACGTGATGGACCCGCAGATGTACTACAACCTGCGCGACCACATCTATGGCGACTTCAACTACATGAGTACCAACGACCTGGGCTGCATCGAGTTCTCAGGCCGCTACCCCGAGAACCTGCTCGAGGAAATCAACAATTACAGCATCGTGGCGGGAGTCATTGCCCGCACGGTGGACTGTGACGTCATCCACAGCCACGACTGGCTCACCTACCCTGCCGGCATCCACGCCAAGCAGGTGACGGGCAAGCCGCTGGTCATTCACGTGCATGCCACCGACTTTGACCGCTCGCGTGGCAACGTCAACCCCACGGTGTTCAGCATCGAGAAGGACGGCATGAACAATGCCGACCACATCATCACCGTGAGCAACCTAACACGGCGCACCGTCATCGAGAAATACGGCATCAGCCCCGACAAGGTGACCACGGTGCACAACGCCGTTGAGCCCTTGAACGAGGAACTGCTCAACCTGGAGGCACCTCCGGGCAAGACGAACAAGGTCATCACCTTCCTGGGCCGCATCACGATGCAGAAGGGTCCTGAGTACTTCGTCGAAGCCGCCGCACAGGTGCTTCACAAGGTCAACAATGCCCAATTTGTCATGGCAGGCAGTGGCGACATGATGGACAAGATGATACGCCTGGCCGCCAAGCGTGACATCGCCGACCGCTTCCACTTCACCGGCTTCCTCAAGGGCAAGCAAGTGTATGAGATGCTTGCCGCCAGCGACGTGTACATCATGCCCTCGGTGAGCGAGCCGTTCGGCATCTCGCCGCTCGAGGCGATGCAGATGGGCGTGCCGTCGATTATCAGCAAGCAGAGCGGTTGTGCCGAGATTCTGGACAACGTCATCAAGATTGACTACTGGGATATCAATGCCATGGCCGACGCCATCTACAGCATCATCGAGTATCCCGCTATGTATAACGAGTTGCGCGAGCAGGGCCTTGCCGAGGTTAACCAGATCACCTGGGACAAGGCTGGCGCCAAGGTGATTGACATCTACCGCAACCTCATCAACCGTTAGCATCTTTTGCTATTATACCAACCGCCCTTTGGGCGGGAAATTAAACAAATTTTAATTGTTAAATGACAGCTAAAGAACATAATGAGTTTTACAAATTCTTCTATGACATCACAGGTGAAGCCATGTGTGTTCACAGTGAATATCATGAAGGATTGCTGGAATCGGCTTACGAAGCTGCGTTAACATATCTGCTCAAGTCCAAGGGTTATTCAGTAGAAAGACAAGTATATTTGCCTATCTATTGGAAAGACGTGAAATTAGAACAACATTATTGTATGGATCTGGTTATCAACAAGGATATTATAGTTGAGCTCAAGGCCATAACTAATATCGGCAAGCCACATCGCAAACAATTGTGGAATTATATGAACCTCACTCACAAGCCCTTTGGAATGTTAATGAACTTTGGAGCAGAGACATTTTATAGTGAATGGTATCACCGTCACGAAGATGGAGCTATCGAAAAAATAATATGGCGCAATCCTATCGAAGAGCTGATTGAGCAAAGGACAGATAGAATTCATCAACAAACTCATGTGATCTAAAAAAATTGAATTTGATTAATTTCCCGTGCGAAGCACGGTCAAAATAATTAGAATAAATCAATTAAAAACTAAATAAGATATGAAAGCGATTTGTTTTTATTTCCAGATTCATCAGCCGTTCCGCCTGAAGCATTACCGCTTCTTTGACATCGGTAACGACCACTACTATTATGATGACTTTGCCGACGATGACATCATCACGCGCATCGCGCAGCGGTCTTATCTGCCCGCCAACGAGATGCTGCTCGACATGATTCGCGAGAACGGCAAGAAGTTCAAGGTGGCATTCTCCATCAGCGGCACCGCATTAGAGCAACTGGAGCAGTATGTGCCCGAGTTCATCGACTCGATGAAGGAACTGGCCGCCACCGGCTGCGTCGAGTTCCTCAGCGAGACCTATGCCCACAGCCTGTCGGCCATGTTTGACCCCGAGGAGTTCACCGCCCAGGTCAAAGCCCATGACGAGAAAATCTACCAGCTCTTCGGCCTGAAGCCCAAGGTGTTCCGCAACACCGAGCTCATCTATGACGATGACATCGCTTCGATGGTCTATGCTATGGGATTCAAGGCTGCCATCACCGCCGACGCCAAGCACGTGCTGGGCTGGCGCTCGCCTAACTTCCTGTACAGTTCGGCTTCGGCACCCAAGCTCAAACTGCTGTTGAAGAACAGTAAGCTGAGTGACGACATCTCGTTCCGCTTCAGCAATCCCGAGTGGGCCGCCTATCCCCTCACCGCCGACAAGTACATCAACTGGATCAACGAGTTGCCCCAGGAGGAACAACTGGTGAACCTGTTTATGAACTATGACGCCTTCGGCGAACTGCAGCCCCGCGAGAGCGGCATCTTTGAGTTCATGAAAGCGCTGCCCCGCTTTGCTGCCGAAAATGACATCCAGTTCTGGACGCCGAGTGAGGTCGTCTCCAAGTTCAAACCCGTTGCTGAATTGGCAGTGCCCTACCCCATGTCATGGACCGACGAGGCTCGTGACACCAGCGCATGGCTGGGCAACACCTTGCAGCAGGAAGCCGTCAAGAAGTTGTACTCCATCGGCGAGCGCGTGCGCTTGTGCTCCGACCGCCGCATCAAGCAGGACTGGAACTATCTGCAAGCCAGCGACCACTTCTTCTACATGTCCACCAAGCACAACGACGATGGCTCGGTACATAGCCACTACAGCCCCTATGACTCGCCCTACACGGCATTCACCAACTATATGAACGTGCTGAGCGACTTCATGACGCGTGTTGAGGAACAGTACCCCACCAGCATCGACAACGAGGAGCTGAACTCGCTGCTGCTGACCATCCGCAACCAGGAGCAGGAAATCGAGAAACTGCACCGCGAGGTCGAGCTGATGCGCAACAACATCGTCAAGGACACCACCGGCGACTTCCCCATCGATGTGGAAGACATGCCTGCAGAGGCTCCGGTTATCGAGGCACCTAAGCCTGAGGAGAAGCCGGCCCCCAAGAAAAAGGCGCCTGCTAAAAAGCCCGCGGCCAAGAAGGAGCCCGCTGCCAAGAAGGCTACCCCGGCTAAGAAGCCCGCTGCCAAGAAAGCTCCCGCCAAGAAGAAATAAACTAAACTTCTTGCAATAACAAGAACCGTGGCAATAGGTCAAGTCCTGTTGTCACGGTTCCTTGTTTTATGCTGTTTCGGAATGCCGTCAATCGGGATTGGTGGGATTGAGGTAGTCACGCAGGGTCTCGACATAGTTCTCAAAGGCCTTGAGGCCTTCGGGGGTGATGCGGCACAGGGTGCAGGGGCGTTTGCCCTTGAACGTCTTTTCCACCGTGATATAACCGGCTGTGGCAAGTTTGTCAAGTTGCACGCTCAGGTTTCCCGCCGTGGCGCCCGTCTGCTCCTTAATGAAGGGGAACTCGGCCGACTCGGCACCGATGAGCAGCGACATCACCGCCAACCGCAATTCGCTGTGCAACAATGGGTCTAATGGCTTGAACATGGCAACTTACTTTTTGCTTTGGAAATGAATGATAAGGCCCGGAATGATGAGACCGATTACCGCCACAGCAGCCATCACATACATCTGCTGTGCAGGGAAATACAGGGCGGCAAAGAAGCCTCCTAAACCTGCCACCAGACCGCAAATCTGGATAGGGCGGTTCTTGAGGACAAGGCCCATAATCGTCGATGCGATACCAAAGCACAACGTGATGATGCTGGTGATGAAATTAAAGATGTGGACATCAGGAAGCCTGCAAGCATCAGAAAGCACGCCGCTACCGATGAGGCCAAGCAACAAACCGATGCCGCCACAAAAGATGCCGAACGTGCTCCACACATGTCCGATGGTCTTACCGACGAAGGTCGTGGGGACCGACTCATTCTTCCTGTCGATGACACGATTTCCGATATAGCCGACCAGCCACATCACACCCCACAGGAAATGCCACACAGGTCCGCCGTGGTTTTTCCACAAATACTCAATCAACAATGCGAATACCACCACACAAATGCCCCACCACATCAGCGGCAGGCCGGCGTTCTTGGCAATCGTGCGCTGGCTACGCTCGATCGATTCGCGGATAATTTCCAGACTGCGCTCGGCAGTCAAATTGCTATTCTGTTCCATGATTTCTACTTGATTTTTAGTTATTAAAAGATGGTTAAAATGCTCTTGCGGCACGCCCCTCGCCCCTGCAGAAGGCTCAGATTGCACCAGTTGTGTTTCGAATCACGATGCAAAGATAAAGTAGTTTATTTTATAAACCAAACAATTTTATAAATTTAATTTTCCGCAATGGTATATTTAACTTTCATTAATATCTTGTGGGCGATTCTTTTTGACATGAATGACCACGAATGGTCATAAATTATTGGTGTCCGGGGAAACATCGCTGATGTTAGCGGTTCGAAGAACCGATTTCAATGTGAAAGACCATGCAAGAACCTCGAAGAGGTTCGCAGCTTGGTCCATAAGCAGAACTATGCAAGTGCCTCGGAGAGGAACTTTGTGATTGACAGTATTTTGAGTGATGCGGAAGTTCGTCTTCGACGCACTTTCTACTTGAGATGGCTGCCACCAAGCTGCGCTCATCTGCGATGAGCTTGCATGGTGTTTTCCATAAAAGTCGAGTCTTCGACCCGACCTGCCTCTTCGAGGCAAAAGCCAAGCCCATGATACAGCAAAATGCTTATCCAACTCATATATAGGGAATTATGCCGATATTGAATATCTTTACCGGACACCAATGGTCATAAATAAATTATTAATGAGCATTCATGGACATTCGTGTTCTTTGAAATATGCGACAAACGTCACGTAGATGGTATATTTTAAGGGGATGGACGTTAATAATTGCAAAATATTGGGCTTTGGCTAGGGTTTTGCACATTATTATATTAATTTTGGAGTTATATATGACAAAACAAACACCGAGTGACTATGAAACAGACAATCATTCACATCTTATCAATAGTACTACTTATTATGGCTATCCCATTCAACACATCAGGTAGCAACAAGGATATTGATTTCAATTTCCCTCAGGACGTGAGCAAACAGGCGCTCACCGACCTGGACAAGGCGCTCAAGGTGGGTGACGGCGAAATGACCGTCGATGCCTTGGTGCGTTACAGCGTTGCCCAAAGCCGTATCTCGCAGGACAACATGGCCGACATCATCTCTCGAGTAGAGGCGGTTATCGGCAAGGAGAAACAGCCCCACTTCCGTGCGCTGCTCCGTCATCTGGAAGCGATGATTTACCAGGGCTACCGCAACTGCTACGCCCGGCGGAGCGACCGCAGCAATCCTGTTGAGGAAACGCCGACCGACATCAGCGAGTGGGACCGTAAGCAGTTTGACAGAAAGATTACCGAACTCATCAAGCAATCACTTGCCGAGCCCGAGGCGCTCAAGCAGGTTGCCGTCACTTCGCTGCCCGACATCATCAAGTGCAACGAGTTAGGGGCCACCTACGTCCCCACCCTGCACGAGTTCCTGCTCATGAAAGGCCTGGAGATGACGCAGGAGATTGAACAAGAGGACGAATCCCTTGCCGAGGGCATCAAGGCCGACTGGCTTGCTACCACCGAGGGCAACGTTCCGGCCCATATCTACGCGCTCACTGAAATCAAACCATCTATCTCCTTAGAAACCTATCAGGAGTATCAGGACAATGAGCACTGCGCCTACCTGTTGCGTCACATGGCATGGGAGAACGAGAAGGTTCAATACAAGACGTTGCAGGAGTATGTGACCCGCTTCCCCAACGCCATCTACACCCCCGAGGTGAAGAATCAGATTACCCAGTTGGAGAGCAAGAATGTGCACCTCTATTACCCTGAGGTACGCTCTTCCCACGACAGTATCACGGTCACCGCCAACGTCAGGAACGCCAACACGTTTACCATCGAGGTCTATCGCGTGCCTGAGCAGGAATTCAACAAGAACAATTACAGGATTGACAAGAAACTGCTGCAACTGGTCTCGACACACACCGTCAATGTACAGGGCAATGTGCCGTTTGATGAGAATAACGTTGTCACGACATTGCCGCCACTGCCCTATGGCGCCTACATCATCAGCCCCGACCTTGAGACAGGCAAGACCGCCGATCCCGATGTTTACCGTCATGACATCCTGCATGTGACCGACATGGCCCTGTTCACCATCAGCCGCGATGACCACAAGGACCTTATCGCCGCCGTGGATCTCAACACTGGCAAGCCACTATCGGGCGTGACCATCATTTCTAATAGCAAAACGAAAACGACCCTGGGCACTACTGGCACCGATGGCACACTCGCCATTACCAGCCGCACCGATGCCAAGGGCAGGAACGTCTCCGACTATCATGGGGAATTGACCGCCATCAAGGGAACCGACCGCTATAGTCAGCCCATCTACTATAACACCCTTGACCACCGCAGCTACTCCAACAACACAGCTGAAATCTATACCGACTTGGGCGTTTACCGTCCAGGCGAGACCATTCACTGGGCTGCCATCGTTTATAATGCGACCGACAAGTCGCGCATGGCGCTGACAGGAAAGACGATTGAGGCCACCTTCATGGACAGCAACCGCGAGCCGATTGACACGTTGACACTGACCACCGATAATTACGGACGTATCGAGGGCTCCTTCCTGGTTCCCAAGGACCGCATGAACGGCAGATTCCTTATTCAACTCCAGGAGAAAGGCCGAAGGAGTAATTCCCTGGCATGGCATAGCGTGAGCGTGAGTGAGTACAAGACGCCAACCTTCGAGGTCACCTTCCCTGATGCGCGCCGCAGTTATGTTGCTGGCCAGCCCGTCAAGGTGACAGGCAAGGCAATGACCTACAGTGGCCTGCCCGTGCAGAACACCGAGGTAAAACTCTCACTCATCAAGAACGAATGGTCCTGGTGGTGGTGGCGCATGAACAACAGAGACGGTGAGCACCTGATGGATACCACCGTCATGACTGACGAGCGGGGCAACTTCACCATCGAATTCCCCGCCGAGATCTTCAAGGAAAACAAGGACTTCAAGCCCGGCAGACGTTTCTATTGGGCACGCTATAACTATGAGGTCAAAGCCGCTGTAACGACCGATGCCGGCGAAACCCACGAGGAGAGCACCTCGTTTATCGTGGGTACCCGTCGCGGCATCGAACTGGGCGTTGACCACAACGACATTTACCTCAATGACAAGCCCATCAAGTTGCCGCTGAAGTACAACACCACCGACGAAGAGAATCCCAACACCTATTGCACTTGGGAAATCACCCCCTTCGACGGAACGGTGCCCGTCAAGACCGGCAACTTCAACACCGCCGACCCGACCATCGACCTGACCGACCTGCCTTCAGGTCAGTACAAGCTCAGAATCCACATCCTCGATGCCGAGGAGGGTGAGCAGGACGTGGACGTCGAGCGCGTGATTACCCTCTACCGCAAGACCGACAAGACGGCCCCCGTCAAGGATTGCCCGCTGTGGCTCACCCCGCTGCAACAGAGCGTGGACAAGAAAAATGTGGGACATATCACCATCGGCGTTTCCACTCCCAAGGCCTACATCTACTACGTGGCATCTACTGCCGATAAGGTCATTGCTCAAGGTTGGCTCACCTACGACAAGGGAATGCATGATTTCACCGTATTGCTGCCCAATGAGGCCGGCAAGGACGTGACTGTGACCTTCATCAGCCACTACGGCACCAAGTTGTGGCAAGAGTCCGTTACCCTGCAGAATCCTTATTTGGCCGAGGCCATCAAGATTACCGCCACTTCGTTCCGAGACAAACTCGTTCCCGGCAACATGGAGCACTGGTCCTTCACCTTGACTGACCAGAACGGAAAACCCCACCAGGGTGCGATGTTGCTCGACATGTTTGACAAGGCCATCGCCAGCATTGAGGGCAACGACTGGACCTTCAGCAATTGGCGTCCCAGCTATTATGCCGTGGCTACGAGAACCAACTCTTTGACCGGTTACCATGGCACTTGGGCCAGCTGGACTGGACAGAGCATCCGAATTACCGACAATGTCTGGCCGTCACTCCCCAGTCTTTACACCTACGGCCAGAACTTCTTCGACTACGCCTTAGCCCTGGAAGAGGTAGTGGTTACAAGCTATGGAATAACCAAATCCGTTTCGCTCAACAAGATGGCGGCTCCCATGGCTGTCGATGTGGAGAGCAGATCGCGCGATGACATGGCATATATGGCAGCCGATGAAATGAAGGAAGAGAGGGAATTAGGAGCAGCTCAAGCAGCTGGTGCTGTCGAGGTCAACGAGAAGAACTTTGACAAGGTAATACTGCGCGAGAGCGACGTGAAGACCGCACTGTGGCAGCCGATGCTCACCAGCGACGACAAGGGCAACATCAGCGTGGAGTTTGAGGCGCCCAACTTCAATACCACCTGGATTACCCAGGCCATAGCATGGGATGAGAAGATGATTGGCTCGACCTGGATGGCAGAGGTATTGACCCAGAAGCCGCTGATGGTAAAGGCCAACATGCCGCGCTTCCTGCGTCAGGGCGATAAGGCGACGCTGGCCGCCACGGTACAGAACGCTACCGACGAGGCCACCGCGTGTGACGCCATCATCGAGCTGTTTGACCCGCGTTCGGGCGACATCTACGCCACCCGCAAGTTCAATCTGCAACTGGGCGGCAATGGCAGTGAGGCGGTGACCATCGACTGGCAGGTGCCCGACACCATCGCCTTTGTGGGCTTCCGCATCAAGGCCGCCAACGACCGCTTTGGTGACGGTGAGCAGGTGATGGTGCCTGTGCTGACGACCATTTCGCCCGTCATCGAGACCGAGCCGTTCTATATCGAAGCGACACAAGGGCATTGCGAAGTAATGTTACCTAAGTTCCCCAAGGATGCCCGCGTGACGCTGGAATACTGCGATAACCCCGTATGGTACTGCGTGCTGGCGTTGCCCACCATCTTCAGCGACGAGTACAAAATCGCCACCCATGCGGCACACAGCCTGTTTGCCCTGCAAGTGGCACAAGGCGTCGCCAAGTCGCAGCCTCAAATCAAGGAGGCGGTGACCTACTGGAAACAGCACGATGAGGACAGCACCCTCGTGTCGATGCTCCAAAAGAACCAGGACCTGAAAATCGGCACCCTGCTGGCATCGCCCTGGATGCGCGAGGCTGACCGCCAGACGCTCAGGATGTCGAAGTTGAACGAACTCTTTGACGACGCCATCGTCAAGAAGGAATACGATAAGATCATCACTGCCCTGCAGAACCTGCAGATGGGCGACGGCGGCTTCACCTGGTTCCGCCATCCCGGTTGCAAGTCCGACGTATGGACCACGGGCACCGTGCTGCAACTCGTGGGCGAAATCAAGCATCTTGGCTATCTGCCCGATGACGGTCGCCTGACGTCGATGATGAACCGTGCCATCGCATATTATGACAGCGAGAATGTGCGCCTGTTCAACGAGTACAAGAAGTACAGCAAGGAGCCTTACGGCAACTTCACCAAGTATGCCTATGTGCGCAGCCTCTACCCCGAAGTGAAGCAGCAGTCCAAAGCCAGTGCCGACCTGTTCAAGAAGACAGTGAAGTATATGGACAAGAACTGGAACAAGGGCATCACCCTCAAGCAAAAGGCCTATTACGCCATGACGCTCAATCGCAACGGCTACAGTAATACCGCGCGCAAGATTGTCGAGAGCATCCGCCAGTTTGCCATCATCAAGCCCAGCCTGGGCATGTATTGGGACAACCTGCAGACTGGTTACGGCTGGTGGGAGTTTGACAAGGTGGCCTATACCAGCACCATCCTGCAGGCCATGAACGAGGTCGATCCCCGCAAGGAGGAGATTGACCTGGTGCGCAAGTGGATGCTGCTGATGAAGCAGAGCAACGACTGGGGTTCTTGCAGTCTCGCCGCCGATGCCGTTTACAGCATCCTGAGCACGGGTAGCCAGTGGCTCGAGCGTGGCACCACTCCCGTTATCAAGGTTGCCGGCCAGCCTGTCAACCTTGACAAGATGGCGCAGTGGCTGGGCTACTTCCGCACCAGCCTGCCCGCCACCACCGCCGGCAGCGTGGTTATCGACCGAACGGGCAAGGGTCCCGCCTGGGGTGCCGTTTATAGCCAGTTCAAGGCTCCGATGACCGAAATCAAGGAAAAGGCCATCGAGGAGGTGTCCATCAGCAAGGAATACTACGTCTATGCCCAAGACGGCTCACTGCATCAGGCCACGTCGTTCAAGGTGGGCGACAAGGTCAAGGTGCGTGTCGTCATCAAGACCAACAAGGACATGGACTTCGTAACCATGACCGATGAGCGTGCCGCCTGCTTTGAGCCGGTAGACCAGTTGTCGGGTTACCGCAGCGAAGACGGCACCTGGTTCTATCAGGAGACCAAGGACACCCAGACCAACGTGTTCATCAATAAACTGAGAAAGGGCACGCACATCATCGGCTACGACGTGTGGGTGACCAATCCCGGCGAGTTCACGTCGGGCATTGCCACCATCCAGTGCCAGTATGCCCCGCAACTGAGTGCCCACAGCGCCGGCAAGACCATCACGACTACCCAAAAGTAGAATCACCATCATTTTGAAAAAGCCTTGGGCGGATAATTCACCCAAGGCTTTTTTCATTAGTGTCCAGTAAAGATATTCAATATCGGCATAATTCCCTACATATGAGTCGGATAAGCATTTTGCTGTATCATGGGCTTGGCTTTTGCCTCGAAGAGGCAGGTCGGGTCGAAGACTCGACTTTTATGGAAAACACCATGCGAGCTCATCGAAGATGAGCGCAGCTTGGTGGCAGCCATCTCAAGTAGAAAGTGCGTCGAAGACGAACTTCCGCATCACTCAAAATCCTGTCAATCACAAAGTTCCTCTCCGAGGCACTTGCATGGTTCTGCGCATGGACCAAGCTGCGAACCTCTTCGAGGTTCTTGCATGGTCTTTCTCATTGAAATCGGTTCTTCGAACCGCTAACATCAGCGATGTTTCACCGGACTCTAATGCTTTTTTTTACACATTTGGCCACCGTTCCCAATAAATCGCATTTATATTTTTATCAAATTGACAGTCAAACAATTAAAAAATACAAAGGTCATTTTTTGACAAATTTGAGGTAAAAAAAACAACAATTCTCATAACTAAAAAACCCACTTTTTATAATGCAAAAAAGCGTGCGCGAGTAATTTTGCATCACCAAAAAAGATTCTCCGAATTATTAATACGATTATACTTACGCGAAACCATAAACGCTGTATGCCTAAAACGCGATATTAATTATTAATATTTTTTGATGGTAGTTAATGTTGATTAAATGATTTAAAAGTAAAGCCCAACCTTATCCTAATCCTATAACTTAGATTAACGCAAGCAATAAAACATGAGAATTTACGGTCTCTGCGCGAGCAGATGCCGTTTTTTTTGTAATTTTGCCGCCTAATTCAGAGAACAGGCATGATTTCAATCCAAGGACTCAAAGTGGAATTCGGTAGCCAGGTGCTGTTTGAAAACATCAGCTACGTCATCAACAAGCGAGACAAGATAGCGCTTGTTGGCAAGAACGGTGCCGGAAAGACCACGATGCTGAAAATCATCACTGGAGAGCAGCAGCCCACCAGTGGCACCGTCGCACGTCAGGCCGACATCACCATCGGCTACCTGCCCCAGCAGATGGTTCTCAAAGATGAACTCACCGTCAAGCAGGAAGCGGCACGCGCATTTGAACACCTGCAGCAAATGGATGCCGCCATCGACCACATGAATCAGCAGCTGTCGGAGCGCACCGATTATGACAGCGAGGACTACCAAGAGCTCATTGAGCGCGTCGCCGAGAAGACCGAACTGCGTGCGCTCATGCAGAGCGAGAACATTGAGGCCGAGATTGAGAAGACATTAACCGGCTTGGGATTTGAGCGCAGCGACTTTGACCGCCCGACGAGTGAGTTCAGCGGCGGATGGCGCATGCGCATTGAGTTGGCAAAGCTACTGTTGCGCCGTCCCGACGTGCTCCTGCTCGATGAGCCCACCAACCACCTGGACATCGAGTCTATCCAGTGGTTGGAAGCCTTCTTGAAAAGCCGCAACGGCGCCCTGTTGCTGGTGTCCCACGACCGCGCCTTTATCGATAATGTGACCAATCGCACTATCGAGATTTCGTTGGGCAAGATTTATGATTACAAGGTGAGCTACAGCCAATTTGTAGAGTTGCGCAAGGAGCGTGTCGAGCAACAGATGCGCGCCTATGAGAACCAGCAGAAGCTCATTCACGATACCGAGGACTTTATCGAGCGTTTCCGCTACAAGGCCACCAAGGCCGTGCAGGTGCAGAGCCGCATCAAGATGCTTGACAAACTGGAACGCATCGAGGTCGATGAGGTGGACCGCTCACGCATGAGGCTCAAGTTCCCTCCCGCCCCCCGCAGCGGTGACTATCCCGTTATTGCCGAGGACCTGCGCAAGGATTACGGCTCGTTGAACGTGTTCCATGACGTGACCTTCACCATCAAGCGAGGCGAGAAAGTCGCCTTTGTGGGCAAGAACGGTGCGGGCAAATCGACACTTGTCAAGTGCATCATGGGCGAAATCCCCTTTGACGGCAAGCTGCAGATCGGGCACAACGTCAAAATCGGCTACTTTGCCCAAAACCAGGCGCAACTGCTGGACGAGAACCTGACGGTGCACGACACCATCGACTATGTGGCCGTGGGTGACATACGCACGCGCATCAATGACATTCTGGGCGCTTTCATGTTCGGCGGGAAGAATGCCGACAAGAAGGTTAAGGTGCTGAGTGGAGGCGAGAAAAGCCGCCTGGCGATGATACGCCTGCTGCTGCAACCCGTCAACCTGCTCATCCTCGATGAGCCGACCAACCACCTGGACATGCCCAGTAAAGACGTGCTGAAGGAGGCCATACAAGCCTTTGAGGGCACCGTCATTGTCGTGTCGCACGACCGTGACTTCCTGAACGGCATTGTCGGCAAGGTGTATGAGTTTGGCGAGCATCGCGTGCGCGAGCACCTGGGCGGCATTTACGATTTCCTGCAGAAGAAACAACTTGACACCCTGCAGCAATTGGAAATCAAGAGCGCCCCATCAACGCCACAAGGCGAAATCGCAGAGACCGAGCCCGTCGCCAGTCAGGGCAAGATGGACTACCAGCGGCAGAAGGAGCGCGAGCGCCGCATCCGCCAGGCTGAGAAAAAAGTGAAAACCCTTGAAACCAAGATCGCCGAACTGGAGCAACAACTCACCGACATCGAGGACAAACTGTCAACAGCCACCAGTGAGAACTTGGACGTGTACTATACCCACTCCAAAATATCCCGTGAACTGGAGGAGGTCATGGCGCAATGGGAAACCGCTGGCGAAGAACTCGAAAAAGCCAAATCAGAACAATAATCCCAGTCATGCTTACGACCAGACAGATCAATAGTGGCAATGCCGATAATGAGGAGTTGAGGCGGCTTTATGAGACGGCTTTTCCTGAGCAGGAGCAGATACCGTATGAGGAGTTGATTGGTCTGTTGGAGAAGATGGACATCGACTATACCGCCTACTATGACGATGACGTGCTGGTGGGCTTGACAATGGTGCTGCGGTTGCCTCGCTACAATTGGGCATGGTACTTTGCCGTGCGCGACGAGTTGCGCGGTAAGGGCTACGGCCAGGGCATTTTGTCAATGGCACTCGAGAAATACCGCAATGGGCACCCCTTTATCATGGACATCGAGTCGCCCTACCAGCCCGATGCGCCCAATCCTGAGCAGCGACGCCGACGTCATGCCTTCTACGTGCGCAACGGCTTTAAGGACACGCCGACGAGCCGCACCTGGGACGGCCTCACCTTCACCATCTTGACCCATAGCGACGAACCGTTCACCCAGCAGGACTATGACGACATCGTCGCCGCCTTGCGCGCCGTGTGGGAAAACATGCCAGGCAAACAATAAGACATTTTAACCTTTCCCGTTTGCTCGTGTTAGGACAAACCAGTAATTTTGCGAGCATGAAGCGGGCAATCCTCATATTCATGGCACTTGTCGCCCTTGTTGGGGCGGCACAGGAGAATCAGACGATCAAGCTGCAGTTTGACCAGTCCAAAATCAGTCCGCAGTTCACCATGCCCGAGCTGCCCGGCATAGCCATGCCCGCCACCAATATCAAGCCCACTTTCAACGCCAACCTGCCCACAGCCGCCGACCTTAAACTTGACTATCATAGCCAATTGCCCGACTCACTGGCCGTCTATCAGCAGGATTGGCGCACGACATCCCCGTCATTGCCTCGTTTCCATTACGACACCAGCCCCTACAGCCGTGACTGGTCGTCGAGCGGCGTAATCACAAGCGTGGGCGGGGGCTATTTGGTCGGTTCAGGCTCGCACACGACCTATCCCGGCATGGGCAACACAGCAAGCGCCAGCGTCGCCTTTACCATGCCGATGGGCGACCGCTTCCAGGTGACTGCAGGCTTGACAGGCAGCAAGTACCACTTCGACCGCGACGCCTGGAACGACTACGGCGTGTTTGCCAATGCCTCGTTCCGTCTCAACGACCGCCTGTCGCTCAACGCCTTTGGCCAGCACTATTTCAGCCAGCGGTTCCACTCGGTGGCATCGATGCCCTTCTTGGGCAGCTCGTCTTATGGCGGCACGTTAGGCTGGAAAGCCAGCAACCTTTTTTCCCTTGACGTGGGAGCCCGCCGCATCTACGACCCCTACACCGGCACTTGGCGCACCCTGCCCGTCGTGCAGCCCACCATCAACCTGCTGGGCGCCCCCATCTCGTTTGACGCCGGCCCCCTGCTGTTCCAATTCCTTGACAACCTTTTGGGCAGCGGCAAGAAGGACCGCGACTGGGGCGACCCACGCTACCGTCCCGTCACCATCCCCAACACCATCAGCACCCAACCCGGCTTCAACCCCAACAGCCCCGTCAGCATCCCCGACCCCTTCAGGCGCTAAAAAACCTCATTGTCAAAGCGCTTACCAGCGAAGATTTAGTGGTTTTTAATATTTTTAGGGATATGGATTTTGATAGCTGAGAAAGAAGTCGTAAATTTGCAGGTTGAATTGTATCTTATGGATATTAAGAGTACGATAGAGGATATTATTCGGGAAGATTTGGCCGATATTTGGTCGATTTTGAACAGCGAGGAGAAGCATCTCATCGCCAATAACTTCATTATCCACAACTATCGCAAGGGCCAAATCATCTATGCCGAGAAGGACGAGCCTGAATTCCTGTGGTGTCTGATCAAGGGTAAGGTGAAACGCTTCAAGAACGGCGTGGGCGGCAAGCAGCAGATTCTGCGCCTGTACCGCCCCATCCAGTACTTCGGCTACCGCGCCTGGTTCGCCAAGGAGCCTTACGTCGCCAGCACGATGGCGATTGAGCCGTCGCAGGTGGGCAGCATTCCCATGACGGTGGTGAAACAGCTCATCGACGGCAACATCAATCTGGCGTGGTTCTTCATCCACGAACTCTCCAAGCACCTGGGCGGCAGCGACTCCAAGGTGGTGACCTTGACCCAGAAGCACATCCGCGGCCGTCTGGCCGAGGCACTGTGCATGCTGGTTGACAACTACGGCTACGAGGACGACGGCAAGACGCTCAAAATCTACATGGCGCGTGAGGACCTCGCCAACCTGTCGAACATGACCACCGCCAATGCCATCCGCACCCTCTCGACCTTTGCCCAAGAACGCATCATCACCGTTGACGGCCGCCGCATCCGCATCGTTGACGAGCCCACCTTGCGCAACATCAGCCGCTTTGGATAAAGCCACTCATGACGCTATGATTATCGCCCAAAAGAAACGTAAGGAAAATATCGCTGAGTACCTCCTGTACCTGTGGCAGGTCGAGGACCTGTTGCGTGCCTGCAAGTTGGACATCGACACGGTAGATAAAGTGGTGATTTCCCGCTATGACGTTGACGAGAAGACACGGCACGACATCCGCGAGTGGTATGAGTCGCTCATCAAGATGATGGAACTGGAGAACGTGCGCGAGAAGGGGCATATACGCGTGTGCCACAACGTGCTTATCCGCCTGAACGACCTGCACACGCAGCTGCTGGCAGACCAAGGCCGTTTCCCCGACTATCACGCCGACTACTACCGCACCCTGCCCCACATCGTGCAGTTGCGTGCCACATTGCCCGAGCAGGAACGTCCCAGCGAACTGGAGACCTGCTTTAACGCCCTCTATGGCGTGATGCTGCTGCACATGCAGGGCAAGGAGATATCGCAGGACACCGCTGCCGCCATCTCCCAAATATCCCACTTCATCGGCCTGCTCGCCGCCTATTACAAGCTCGACGAGGAGAAACCGCTGTTTGGCGATGACATGAATTAGACTATAGAGAAGACAATGGACCAAATCAACATACTCATCACCGGCGCCAACGGCCAACTGGGCCACGAGATGCGCAATGTGCTGTCAGGAGACCTGCGTTACAACGCCATCTTCACCGATGTGGCAGGTGACGACATCGTCAGCCTCGACATCACCGATGAGGCAGCCGTCGAGCATCTGGTGACAGACCAGCGCATCGCGGTCATCGTCAACTGCGCTGCCTATACCGCCGTTGATGCCGCCGAAGACAATGAGCCACTGGCCGCACGCCTCAATGGCGATGCCGTGGGCATCCTCGCCCGCGTCGCCCATCGCCATAGCGCCCGCATGATTCATGTCTCGACCGACTATGTGTTTGACGGACAAGGGTGCATCCCTTACACCGAAGCGATGCCCACCAATCCCCAATCGGCTTACGGGCGCACCAAACTTGACGGCGAACGCCAGTTGCTCGACACGCTGGGCGCCGATGCCGTCATCCTGCGCACAGCCTGGCTCTACTCCCCCTACGGCAAGAACTTCGTCAAGACGATGCTCATGCTGGGCAAGGACAAGCCCGCGTTGAAGGTCGTGTTTGACCAGGTGGGCAGCCCCACCTGCGCACGCGACTTGGCCCGCGCCATAGTCACCGTCATCAGCGCTGACGAGTGGCATGGCGGCATCTACCACTTCAGTGACGAGGGCGTCATCTCGTGGTATGACTTCACCAAGGCGATTCACCGCCTGGCGGGCATCACCACCTGTGACGTGCAGCCCTGCCACAGCGACGAATTTCCCGCCAAGGCCCACCGTCCCGCCTATAGCGTGCTGGACAAGACGAAATACAAGGCCACCTTTGGTGTCACTGTTCCCTACTGGCTCGACAGCCTCAAGGCCACCATCGACCAACTCCTAACCCCCTAACACCTAACTCAATAACAAAGAAGAATAATGTCATTGACAACTGAAATCACCCGCCGCCGCACCTTTGCCATCATCTCCCACCCTGATGCCGGCAAGACGACGTTGACCGAGAAGCTGCTGCTCTTTGGTGGCGCGATTCATGTGGCAGGCGCCGTGAAATCCAATAAGATTAAGAAAACCGCCACCAGCGACTGGATGGAGATTGAGAAGCAACGCGGCATCTCGGTCGCCACCTCGGTCATGGGATTCAACTACGGCGACTACAAGATAAACATCCTTGACACACCTGGCCACCAGGACTTCGCCGAGGACACCTACCGCACCCTCACCGCCGTTGACAGCGTTATCATCGTGGTCGATGTCGCCAAGGGTGTGGAGACCCAGACGCGCAAGCTGATGGAGGTGTGCCGCATGCGCAACACCCCCGTCATCATCTTCGTCAACAAGCTCGACCGCGAGGGCCGCGACCCGTTTGACATCCTCGACGAGTTGGAGCAGGAACTGAAGATTGACGTGCGCCCCCTGAGCTGGCCCATCAACATCGGTGCCCACTTCAAGGGCGTATACAACATCTATGAGCACAACATCAGCCTGTTCAAGCCCGACAAGCAGCACGTGACCGACCGTGTGGACATCAGCGACATCAATGACCCCGCCATCGACGCTGCCGTGGGCAAGGCCGATGCCGAGAAGTTGCGTGCCGACATCGAACTCATCGACGGCGTGTATCCCGACTTCAACACGCTCGACTACCTTGATGCCAAGGTGGCACCCGTGTTCTTTGGCTCGGCGCTCAACACCTTTGGCGTGAAGGAGTTGCTGGACTGCTTTGTGCGCATTGCCCCGTCGCCCCGCCCCGTGAGTGCCATCGAGCGCACGGTGGAGCCCGGCGAGGACAAGTTCACGGGCTTCGTGTTCAAGATCCACGCCAACATGGACCCCAATCACCGCAGTTGCATCGCCTTTGTCAAGGTGTGCTCGGGAGTGTTCCAGCGCAACGGCAACTACAAGCACGTGCGCAGCGGCAAGAGCTACCGCTTCAGCGCCCCCACCGCCTTCATGGCGCAGAAGAAGGAAATCATCGACGAGGTTTACCCCGGTGACATTGTGGGTCTGCCCGACAACGGCATCTTCAAGATTGGCGACACGCTGACCGAGGGCGAAGACCTCCACTTCCGCGGCCTGCCGAGCTTCTCGCCCGAGATGTTCAAGTACATCGAGAACACCGACCCGATGAAGACCAAGCAACTTAACAAGGGTATTGAACAGCTGATGGACGAGGGCGTGGCCCAGATGTTCGTCAACCAGTTCAACAACCGCAAGATCATCGGCACCGTGGGACAACTGCAATTCGAGGTCATCCAGTACCGCCTGCTGCACGAGTATGGAGCACAGTGCCGCTGGGAACCCATCCACCTGTACAAGGCGTGCTGGATCGAGAGTGAGGACGAGGACGCCCTGGAAGCCTTCAAGAAACGCAAGCACCAGTTCATGGCACTGGACCGCGAGGGCCGCGACGTCTTCCTTGCCGACAGCAACTACGTCCTGCAGATGGCACAGCAGGATTTCCCGAAAATCACCTTCCACTTCACCAGTGAATTCTAATACATACTAACGGAACAAAACTAGAAACTAGAAACTAAGGACTAAGGACTAAGGACTAAAAACGATAGCAATGGAAAGACTCAGAAGACTATATGAACAATATGTGGGCAGTGAGCCCACCGAAATCGTCCTCATGGACAAGGCGGGCTCTAACCGCCAGTACTACCGCCTTCACGGCGAGCGCCCCATCGTCGGAGTCATCGGCGAGGCGCGCGAGGAGAATGACGCGTTCATCTACATGGCGCGCCACTTCCGCGAGCATGGATTGTCGGTGCCCGAGGTTTATGGCGTTAGCGACGACCACATGGCCTATATCCAGGAGGACCTGGGCAAAAAGCCCGAGAACATCCTGTGGAACAAGATTCGCCGCAGCTCCATCACCCATGCCTTCACCAGCGAGGAAAAGGAACTGCTGCGCCGCACCATGCGCGACCTGGTGGATATCCAGTTCCGCGGTGCAGAAGGCTTTGATTACAACAACTGCTACCCCGCCAAGTGCTTTGACGAGCGCTCCATCAAGTGGGACCTGAACTATTTCAAGTACTGTTTCCTCAAGGCCACAGGCATCATCTTCAACGAGGACAAGCTGGAGAACGACTTTGAGCGCTTGACCCATGACCTGCTGGCGGTGCCCAGCGAGACGTTCATGTACCGCGACTTCCAGTCCCGCAATGTGATGCTCGTGGGCGATGCCGACCATCCCGCCGACTGCAAACTGGCGTTCATCGACTTCCAGGGCGGGCGCAAGGGCCCGTTCTACTACGACGTGGCATCATTTGTGTGGCAATCGCGCGCCAAATATCCTGACGACCTGAAGAAAGACCTCGTCGAGGCCTACTTGCAGAAACTCAAGCAGTACCTGCCCGACCTTGACGAGAAGGAATTCTATAATAACCTGCGCCTGTTTGTGCTGTTCCGCACCTTGCAGGTACTGGGAGCCTACGGTTTCCGCGGCTACTTTGAGAAGAAGCCCGACTTCATGAAAAACAGCATTGTTCCCGCTGTTGCCAACCTGCGCAAGCTGGTGGTGGACCACCCGTTCACCCAGTATCCCTACCTGAGCCTCGTCATCGACGAGCTGGTCAACCTCAAGGATTTTGTCAGCGAGGACAAAGGTCTGACCGTCAGGGTGATGAGCTTTGCCTATAAGAAAGGCATTCCCCACGACTCCTCGGGCAATGGAGGCGGTTTCGTGTTTGACTGCCGCGCCCTGAACAACCCAGGCAAGTATGACAAGTACAAGGCATTCACAGGCCTCGACCAGAATGTGATTGACTTCCTGAAAAAGGAGAGCACCATCGACCAATGGCTGGAGCACGTCTATGCGCTGGTCGATGAGTCGGTGGAGCGTTACAAGAAACGCAGTTTCACCGACCTGATGGTATGCTTCGGCTGTACGGGCGGCCAGCACCGTTCGGTATATGCCGCCGAGCATTTGGCCGAGCACATCCACAAGAAATTTAACGTGCGCGTCGAGTTGTCTCACCGCGAGCAGCCCGACCACGAACGCACCCTTAATCCCATAGACCGATGAAAGCACTGATTTTTGCCGCAGGATTAGGTACACGCCTGCGCCCATTGACCGACGACCGTCCCAAGGCGATGGTCGAGATTGCCGGCAAGCCCATGCTGCAGCACGTCATCGAGCGTGTTGCCGCTGCTGGATTTGACGACATCACCATCAACATCCACCACTACGGGCAGATGATTATCGACTTCCTGGAGGAGCACGACAACTTTGGCGTCAATCTGCACATCAGCGACGAGCGCGGCTTGCTGCTCGACACCGGCGGCGGCATCCTCAAGGCACGGCAGTGGCTGGATGGTGACGAGCCCTTCCTCGCACACAACACCGACATCATCAGCACGTTGGACCTGAAGGCATTCTATGACTACCATGTCGAGCATGACGCCCTGGCAACCATTCTGGTCAAGGAGCGCGAGACGCAGCGCTATTTCCTGTTCGATGAGAACGACCGCCTGTGCGGATGGACCAACAAGGCGACAGGCGAGTTCAAGCCCGATCCCGAAAAGTTGCGTGACCGCAACCTGCGCGAAATGGCATTCGGCGGGCTGCACGTCATTTCACCGCGCATCTTCCCCCACCTGGAGCGCTACCGCCGCCAGGAAGGCGAGAAATTCTCCATCACGCCGTTCTACATCAACGAGTGCAAGCACTACCTCATCCACGGCTATCATCCTGACACTGACTACCAGTGGCTCGACATCGGCAAGCCCGAGACGCTGGCTCAAGCCCAGCAATTGCTGGACACGGGCAATGTCTCACGCTAAGACGCCAAGGCGCTAAATTTTTATAACCGCTTAAACTTTTTAGCATTGATTCCATCAAAACAACAGCTAAAACCAGAAACTATAAATTAGGGACTAAAAACTAGAAACTAAATATGAAAAAGACCATCATCATTGCAGCCATCATGCTGCTCGTGGCAGGCACCACATCGCTCGATGCCCGCACTAAGAAATCGGCTAGGTCCAAAAAGGCCAGCACCAGCCAGGTTATCTACACCGGCGACATCGCCAACAAAGTGATTGGCTATAACGGCACCACGCCGCTCAACATCACTGTCAAGAACGGCATTATCGAGAACATCGAGGTGCTCCCCAACCAGGAGTCACCCGCCTATCTCAAGCGCGCCAAGGACAAGGTGCTGCCCCAGTACATCGGCAAGAGCGTCGCCGAGGCCAAGAAACTTAAAGCCGACATCGCCACCGGTGCCACCTACACCAGCGAGGCCCTCATCAAGAACATCCAGATGGGACTCGATCAGTCCAAGTCGGGTGTGACCAAGAAGTCTGCCACTGCCAGCAAGGCTGTTAAGGGCAAGAAAAAAGCAAGCGTAAAGGAGAACAAGGCTGTCAAGAAAGCCGCCAAGAAACGCCGCTAACCTGACACATCAAGGAAAAAAAAGAACCGTATGCGTCCATCGAGCGATACATGCGGTTTTTTTTCAGGGAGTGGATGCAAGATTCCGCTCACTTGCTTGTTTAGGGAGTAAACAGCACAAAGTCCAGTGACCGAACAACAAATCGTCAACGGCGTCAAGATCAGGGACCGGAAGGCCATGCACGAGATGTATGACCTGCTGGCAGGCTCGGTCATGTCCACCGCGGTTCGCTACTTGGGCGACCGTGACGAGAGCCGTGACCTGTTGCAGGAGTGCTTCTTGAGGGCATTCACTCACATCAATGAGTTTGCTTACCGTGGGCAGGGGTCGCTACGGGCATGGATGACACGTATTGTTGCCAATGAGTCCATCAACCGCATCAAGCGGCAATCCCGCCTGACGTTCATCGACAACATGGAAATCGAGGCCATCGATGAAGAGCCGCCAGACGTCCATCGGATTCCTCCCGAGGCCATCAACAGGATGATCGCATCCTTGCCGTCGGGATACCGAATTATATTCAACCAATTTGTGTTTGAGAACAAGAGCCACAAGGAGATTGCCCAATCGCTGGGCATCAAGGAGAACTCCTCGGCATCACAACTGCTGCGAGCCAAGCGACTGCTGGCCAAAATGATTCACCAATATCAACAAAACCACGATGACTGACAACGACTGGATAAAACAACTGCAATCCAAGATGGAGGGCCACCAGGAACCCGTCCCCGACGACCTGTGGCAAGACATCGAGAAGCGCCTGCCCGGAGCGCGTCGCCCGCTGATGCCGTGGGTGCGACGTGCCGCAGCTGCCGCAGTGGTCGCTGCTGTTGTCGGCGTAGGCAGCCTGATGTGGCACAACAGCAGCAAGGACAACGAGCCAAGCATCCCATTGGCAACCACAACGGCAGTCACCACCGAGGCCAAAGCCATCCAAGAGCAATTGGCTCAGAATGAACAGGATAGGCATGACGATAATGAGCCTGCGACTACCAATCGAGTCTCCCCGTCGGCCTTGACTGCCAGCACCGGCCGAGTTATCAGCGACCGAGTCGCCAGCGACCAAGTCACAAATGACGATGAGGAACAACAGGCTGTTCCAGAGGCTACAGAGGCACCCCCAGCCAATCCTCCCACCGAACAAGCCCGGCAACCGAAGGAACAGCCCCATCAGGGCCGCGTCAAGGAGCCGCCAGCCACCACTTTGCCACATCAGTACCTCCCGCCAACAACCAAGAAGGCGAACATCACTGTGGGGTTGTATGCCTCAAACAGCGTCAAGACAGATAGGCCATCCAGCAGCAATGACTATCTTGACGGAGAAGTTCTTGCTCCTGATCCGGACAACCCTTATATTCCCGAGGATATCTTTACGGCTAAGCATCATGCACCGATAACGATGGGATTGAGTGTGCGTCTGCCGTTGACCGACCGCCTGGCGTTGACAAGCGGCCTGGTCTATACACGGCTCAAGTCGGACTTCACCTCGATACGCAAACATCGTGAGCAGACACTGCACTATCTGGGCATTCCCCTGGGTGTGACCTATAATGTATGGGGCTACAAGCGGTTCAGCATCTATGCCGTCGGCGGAGTGCAAGCCGACTTCAATATCAAGGCGACTCTCAAGCAATCCTTCCCGGAATGCAGCCTCAGCATCGACAAAGACGACGTGCAATTCTCTGCCCTGGTGGGACCTGGCCTGCAACTCGACGTGACCAAGGAGTTTGGCATCTACGTTGAACCCACCGCCCGCTACTACTTCGACAACGGGAGCAATATCGAAAATTACTTCAAAGATATGCCCTGGAACATCAACTTCAATGCAGGCCTGCGCCTCACCTTGAAGTAAGCGGGTAAAATCTTCCATCCAGCCCCCTCAGATTTCAGCAAAAAAGACTATCTTTGTCATCCAGATAATAATCAAGCGATGAAAAGTTATATAGAGATTAAAGTGCCTATCCGGTACGAGGAATCGTGGTTTGAGGAGTTGAGGGACTTGCTGGACGGCGTGGACATCCGTTGGCAACGGGGGTATTATCACATCACGATGGCGTTTCTGGATGATGCGCCCGATGGTGTGAACCTGGTGCCTGGCTTGAACCGAATCCTTGAAGATGCCGTGGCGCCCGAAATCACATTTGACACGCTCGACGCCTTCGCATCGGGCTACCACCGTCAGGTTATCCACCTCACGACCACCGATGCCCCACAAGACTTCCTGGGCCTGGTGGAGGATATCAGGCAGTATTTCCAAGCTAAGGGTTGCAGGATGCAATCCGATTTCAAGTTACATGTCACTCTGGGCAGGGTTCAGGACCCGAGGATGAACGTGCACAAACTCAAGGACATCATTTCACGGGTGGACCTGCCCACGATGACGATGACGCTCACCGGTGTCGAGTATCGCATCTTCCGTGGCAAGACACTCGGCCTGTGGAAACTGCCTGAGTGATGTCATAAATAATTAGGCGGGCCATGCAAGATTTCGTGTGATGGTTGTTTAAAGGACAGAAACACCAATCACAACAACCCTTTAAACAAGACAAGACTATGAAGATTTTTTGGAAACACATCTTAATGGCATGCTTGCTATTGGGCATGCTCACGGCATGCAGCGACAATGGGGAGGAAGTGGTCGACATGCTCCCCAAGTTAAGGCCTATCACCCTCACTGCCGAGCAGCAGCAGATGAGGGACAACAACAACGAGTTTGCATGTCGGCTGTTCCGTACCATCAACGAGCAGAAAGACGGCAACGGCAGCGTCATCGTGTCGCCCATCAGCGTTTCCTTCCTGTTGGGCATGCTCAATGCTGGCGCTGACGGCCAGACGCGCCAACAAATCATTGATGTCCTGGGGCTGGGCAACAGCGTCCTGGAAGTCAACGAGTACTGCAAGAAGATGATTGACGAGGCACCACGGGTTGACCCCAGCGTGACCGTCAAGATTGCCAACTGCATCGACGTGAACTCGGCTTTGGGCATCACACTCGTGCCGCAGTTCAAGACCGACATGCAGAACTACTACAATGCCCAAATCGAGGCGCTGGACTTCAACAAGAGCAGCAGCCTGGACAAAATCAACAACTGGTGCAAGAAGAACACCGACGGAATGATTCCCACCATCCTTGACAGGCTCTCGCCTGATGCCGCGATGTATCTGTTGAACGCCATCTACTTCAAGGCGACGTGGACCGAGAAATTTGACCCCAAGGACACACGCGACATGGACTTCACCATGCCCGACGGCTCGACCCGCCAGCACAAGATGATGCACCGCAAGGCATTGGCTGACTACGACAAGAACGACCTGTACGAGATGCTGTACCTGCCCTACGGCAGCAATGGCTTCGGCATGTATGTCCTGCTGCCCGTCGAGGGCAAGACCGTGGACGACGTCATCCAGAGCCTCTCGGCCGAGGGTGTCAAGCATCCACTGTTCGACATGGTTCCCCACGAGGTGGATATCCTGATGCCACGTTTCACCACGAGCAATGAGAACGTGCTCAATGAGGTGCTCTCGGCGATGGGCATGCCTCGGGCCTTCAATCCCCAGTTAGCCGAATTTCCCAATATGGCCCAGGGCCAGGACCTCTTTGTGTCGATGATGAAACAGAGGGCTAAAATCGAGGTCAACGAGGAGGGCACCAAGGCATCGGCTGTCACTATCGCCGAAATGGGTATAACCGCCGCTCCACCGACGCCGCAATACCAGCAGGTGGACTTCCACGCCACGCGTCCCTTTGTCTATTACATCATCGAGAACAGCACCCGCTCCATCTTCTTCATGGGAACCTATTGCGGAAGTTGACAGGGAACAGTGAATAGTGAATAGTGAATAGTGAATAGGGAACAGTTGGCAGTTGACAGTTGACAGGCAGTAGATGATATGAATAAAAAGTAGCCGAGGGGAATCCTTGGCTACTTTTCTATTTAACTAATATCTGTTATCTATTAACTGTTAACTGTTAACTGTTAACTATTCACTGTTAACTGTTAACTATTCACTGTTAACTGTTAACTGCTCACTGTTAACTTATTCGGGGTTGGTAGTGATCTCGTAGATGACTTTGGCATTCTCGGCAATCATCTCGATGGGAGAGCCTGGGGTGACATAGCTCTCGGTCGCTGCCATGTCGGTATTGGTGTATTGGTCGATGGGCACGCTGTCCTCACCATAGACCGCCACCTGAACGATATTGAATTTTTTCCACTTCTCTGTGAATTTATAAAGCGTCAGCTTATAGGCCACGGGCTTGTCGTAACCGCGGTCACGGGAATACTCTGCCCGAGACTCAGGCAGGTCAAATGAATTGCGCACCCACACCAGGTAGCTCGCGCCGTTGTCGGTCATCGAGATGTCTTGATTCACAGCGATGGATTCACCACCGGTTGACAGGACGGTAAACCAGTCGTTTGCATGAGCGCCAGGGGCGGCAAACAGTAACGCCACAAGCGCTACCAGCGTCAAAAACAGTCTTTTCATTGTCTTTTTATCATTTATTGAAATATGCCCGCAAAGGTAGTGCAAGCCATGTTAAATGCCAAATATATTGTGTGAAATCATGCTGATTTTGATAATTTTTTGACCCCCAAACACCTCTTTTTCTCAAAAAAGATACAAAAAATTTGCATAATACGCTAAAGGTTCTTACCTTTGCAGCAATATGATACTTTTTTCCTAGCAAGGCTGCTTCGTCGTGAGACGAGGCGCTTTTTTTATATTTCTTTGCTCCACATTTTAGATATTTGAAATATTATTTGTATATTTGCTTGCCAAATAACTATCATCTTTAGCATTATGAAACTCAAACATTTATTTACTGCACTATTCATCGGTATGCTGATGGCCAGTTGCTCCACTCAACCACAAGAAGGCAAACAAGACATGAAACAGAAACCGGTAGCCGGCACCGACGGCAACAAGTATGTCCCCTATGACCAGCGCACTGGCGACGAGGCGGTGGTGTATTTCACACGCAACCTGAGCGCCGAGGGCCTGATTATGGCCTACGAGCAGGTTAACAAGATGATCGAGGGACGCGTGGGCGTGAAACTGCACACAGGCGAGCAGAACGGCCCCAACATCATTCCGCGCGAATGGGTCAAGGCGCTGATCGAAAAAGACCTGAAAGGTGCCCACATCATCGAGACCAACACCTATTACGAGGGCGACCGCTACACCACCGACCTGCACCGCAAGACGCTGCAGGTCAACGGCTGGACCTTCTGCCCTGTGGACATTCTTGACGAGGAGGACACCGTGACGCTGCCCGTCGTTGGCGGCAAATGGTTCGACAAGATGTCGATGGGTAGCCACATCACGAACTACGACTCGATGGTGGCACTCACCCACTTCAAGGGCCACACCCAAGGCGGATTCGGCGGCTCGAACAAGAACATCGGCATCGGCTGTGCCGACGGCCGCATCGGCAAGGCATGGATCCACACCACTCCTGGCCAGGACGACCAGTGGGACATCAAGGAAGAAGAATTCATGGAGCGCATGACCGAATCGACCAAGGCATCGATTGACTACTTCGGCCAGCACGTGACCTATGTCAACGTGATGCGCAACATGTCGGTATCCTGTGACTGTGAGGGCCTTGAGGCAGAGCCCGTGGTGACACCCGACGTGGGCATCCTCTCCTCGACCGACCTGCTCGCCATCGACCAGGCCTGCGTGGACATCATCTACGCCATGACTGCCGAAGAGCACCATGACATGCTGGAGCGCATCGAGAGCCGCCACGGCCTGCGCCAGCTGTCCTACATGAAGGAACTGGGCATGGGCCATGACCGCTACATCCTCATCGACCTCGACAACGGTGGCAAACGCATCACCGCCGCCGAGGCCGCCAAGGGCCTCAAGCCTTTCGTCCAAAAGAAATAAATGAAGTGAAATTCAGTCAATGACCAGCCTCAGCACTCTGATGGGGCGGTCTTTGCCCTGATACTGGTTTTCATCAATGACGGTTTCGCCGGTAGCGGCGAAACCGCATTTTTCCATCACACGGCCCGAGGCGGGATTGTCGATGAAATGGCCGCTGATGAGTGATGGCAAGTCTGTCGTCTCGCGGATGTGCTCAAGCATCAGCTGGAGGGCTTCGGTACAGATGCCTTGGTTCCAATAGGGTTTGGCAATCCAATAGCCCGCGGTGGGCTCTCCATCACGGGCAGGCAGGTTGCAGTCGCACGAGGGGCCATAACCAATCGCCCCGATGGCCTCGCCTGTCTCTTTTAATTCGATAGCCCAAGTGGTATCGTTATTGAACACCGTACGGATAATCTCCAAACTCTCTTCCACACTCTGATGCGGCGGCCAGCCTGCGCGGGTCCCCACATCCGGGTCCGAAGCATACTTGTAGAGAGCTTCGGCATCGCTCTCTCGCCACGGGCGCAACACTATTCTCTCATTTTCCATCATTGTCATGATTCATTGATGTATGTACATTCTCGACAGATAGACCTCACGGGGCACGTGCCACTTGGAATGGAACCAAGTTGCTGCTTCTTCCATTATCTCGGGCTTCTCTCGCAGTGTTATATACTTGTAATCACACATCTGTCGTTTACTGTTTGGCTTTTCTATGAGGGTGCGTCATAATTGCAACTCGGTAATATAACCGTGCTATCGCACGGGAAATTAAACAAATTTTTAAATTAAAATTGGCATTATTGTCATATTAATAAAATTTTTATAATTAATTTGCTTTAATTTCCCGCCCGCAGGGCGGTTATAGTTCTAGCCTTTGAATTATGACACACCACCATAACTGATAATTATTCTATCGGGATTTGGATAATTGAGAGCCATTTTTCAGGGTCTTCCTGATTCCATGCACCATCAACGTAGCATGTGCGAGGTTGACCGGCGATTTTGTAGCCCTGCTCCTCCAAATAGCAGAAGGCTTCGGTGTAGGACTCATAGAAACGCTCATAGGGACCGATATGCTTCATGCAGAGCGCCTTGGGTATGGCTGGCAGGCGTTTAAACTGGATGATGTCGCTGCTGATGCCCATTTCTTCGACCTGTTCGCAATACTCGATGTCGATGTCTGTCGGTTTGAATTCCTTGTTGTGCTCGATGGTGAAGCAGTAGCCAGGAGGCGGGCACTTGCAGCCCAGGCGTTGCATCTCGGGAGCTATCTTATTGACACACAAAGGTCCCAGGGCAGCGTAATCAGGGATTACTTCACGATGACTTGCCACAATGATTTCTGGCAATGACTGAATGCTGAATTTTTCCATTGTCTTCATTTCTTTGCGAGAGTTCCTCCAGTCGAGCAGTCGTTCACGACGGGCTACCATTTGCTGCAACCGCGCTTCCGTTTCCTTGATCTTCGTGTCAAGTTGGCAGATGCTGGGGGTATGCGAATCGTCTTGGTACAGTTCCTTAATCTCGTCCAGCGTGAATCCGAGCCGTTGCAGATCGCGGATGGCTTGCAGTTTCTGCATCTGGTCGATGCTGTAGTAGCGATATCCCGTCCACTCGTCCACCTCATCAGGTAGGAGTAATCCCTTCTGCTCATAGTGACGCAAAGTCTTTACAGTAACCTGCATCAGCCTTGAGAACTCTCCTATTTTTAATTTTGTTTTCTTACTCATCATCGTACGACATTTTGCTAAGCGACCACAAAATTATGGTATGCCCTAAGGGACGAGTCAAGTATCAACAATGGATTTAACACAAGTTTAACAGTTGTCTAATTCTTCATTCGCTGCTGCGCTTCCTTGCCTGCTCCTGTGCCTTTATACTTGCTGCGGGTGGCATTCAGGCGGTAGATGAGGGTGAACTGCAACTTGTGGGTCGAGTAACGGTTGTTCTGCTGAATCTTGTAATAGCCCATGTCGCCATACTCGTTCATGTGGTTGCGCTGCAAGGCGTCAAGCACAGCCGCACGCAGAGTGAGCGCCTTGTCCTTCAAGAAAGTCTTCTGCACCACAAGGTTCAGACGCATATTGTCGTAGTCATCGTAGAAGTTCAATTGATGACCATGCGAACGAAACATGAAGTTGATGTCGAAACGCCAATCATGCTTCAGGCTGAACGTGTTGAAGGCATTCAACGTATAGACCGGTTTGTCGAAGTATGCCCTGCGCATGCCTCCTGTCGCATGAGGATCCTCCAGGTCGAGATAGAGATCCTGCTTCTCCACACCCGCTGTGGCGTTCAGCGACCAGATTCCCGCACGAGGAGTTACTGAGATATAGGCTCCAACGGTGTTGACAGGACGGTCGAGATTGATGTGCTTGATGAGTGCGGCATCATCGTCACTGACAAACGACCACTGGGTGATCACATGCTTACAGCGGCCGTAAGAGGCCGACAGCATGAGCCAACGCCATGACACATTGAGCGTGAGGTCATGCAGACGCTCGTTGAGCAACTGCGAATTGCCTGCCTGCATCGAATAGCGGCTAATATAAGTAACGGCATCGTTCATCGCAAAGAAACTGGGGCGGTTGGTCTTGAGGCTATAGGACAGTGCCGTCTGCACGTTGCCCAAACGTACGGAATAGGATGCCGTGGGGAAAAACTCGTCCATGCTGCGATGCAGATAGTCACTGTTCTTGTCATCGGCATAGTCATACAGCGTGTGCTCATAGCGCAGGCCCACACTTGCCTTGCCCCATCGCTTGAAATCGGCACCATACTCAACAAAAGTGGCAATATTGTCCTCAGTGATGTCGGCATCGGTGTCGGCAATCGAGGGCTTGTCGATCCAATAGGTATTGTGGCGCCGTGCAAAAGTCATCTCGGTGCCAGCCTCCAACACTCCTTTCCACACAGGATATGAAAGCACCAGTTTGGTGGCATACAAGCGGCTTTCCGTTCCCGAACCGCTGAGGACGAAGTCATCATTCACCAGGCTGTTCTCCACATTCTCGCGGTCGGTATTGATTTCGGTGGACAGGAAATCGAAGTTGAAGTCGATGCCCAGTTTTCCGGCCGAGCCGTTGTAATAGGCGTTAGTGAGAATACCTAGAGGCTTTGTCTCCTTGCTCGTCTGCTCGGAGTAGAGATGGTCAATTCTCACCTCATTCTCAAACACATCCTCGTCATAGATGACCTTATTCGTGCCACCCAGGTAATGCGTCAGATCGGCGCGCACGCCCACCGAGTGGTTGTCGCTGATTTGCCAGTTGACGCCCGCAGTATAGGTCAGTTGATTGTTCCTCCACGTCATCGTGTAAGGTCCCACCTGATGGAACAGCTTTGTCGTGTTGGTCGTCTCTTCCAGCCAGCTGTATTGGCGATAGTCCTGATGATAATACCACACACTGCCAAAGATATCCACATCCTTCATGCGGTAGTTCAAGCCTAACTTCACATTGGGTTTGTTGAAATCGTATCGCAGGTCCTGCTCATCAGTTACCGTCAAGTCGAGACTGAGGCCCTCGCCCTGCTGACGTTTGGTGCGGATGCGCACCACAGCCCTTACAGTGGCATCATATTGCGCTCCTGGGTTGTTGATGACCTCCACATCGCGGATATCCTCGCTGCGCAGACGTTTCAATTCACTTTCATCGCGCACCAGGCGTCCGTTAAGATAGATGAGGGGGACGCCCTTGCCCAGCACCTCGGGGCTGTCTTCAGACCCCGTCATTCCAGGCACTTTGACAAGCAATTCGCCCAGCGTGCCTGACGATGCCAGTGGAGTCCCCTCAACGCGCGTAATCATCGCATTTCCCTTCAGCCGGGTATTGGGAAGATCGCCCTTGACGACCAGTTCCCTCAACTCGACCATCATGTCTGCGGCCGGGATTGTGTCCTGCTCCTGTGCCCATGCCGTCAAGCAGGCCACACATGCCACAATGCCTATGAACAAACAACGTTTCATTCTATCACAAAGCTGCGGGGATAGTAGTCGCTGTAGAAACGGCCATTGGTTGCCGTGAACTTCAGCACGCAATAGTTGGGATCAGTGACGCCACCAGGATAATACTCTGTATCGCCATCCCGCCAAATCATCTGCTTGCTGGCAGCATCGGTCAACACCTCCATGGTGCCACGCAGCATCATGCCCTTGAAGCCGTCGGCATCGCAGAAATAAATGGATGCCTTGGGATTGGCCTTGTAATGGGCCACACGCAGGGAGAAGGTATTGGTGGTGAAGTAAAACACCTTGATGCCCTCACGCACACGGGGCGACAGCATGGCCTTGGTGCAAGGGAAGCCTTCCTCATCGACCGACGAGATAAAAGTGACGGGCAATGTGTCGGCCATCTTGGCAATCAGGTCTTTAACACCCGCCAAGGCAGGATTATCGGGTACCGCTTCATTGATGGCCATTGCCTTGCGCCAGCGTTTCAGGTGTGGGAAATACATCTTCATCTGGCCGATATATTCCTCCCTTGTGATGGGCTGTGGCAGGCCCTTGTTGACCTCGTTGACAAACTGGGCGCAGTGCTCAATCATCTCGTCCATCGTGCAGTCCTGCAAGAACTTGCCGTCCTTGTAGCAATAGATGCAATACTCCTCGTTCTTAGTGCCATCGGCATTGGTGCCGAGGATTTCCTGGGTGAGCGGCATGCCGCAGCTCTGACAAAATTTCTGTTCCATTGTTATGATTATTTCTGAATCCTTGTTTATCCATTTGGCAAAGATATACTGAATGATCGTTTTTCACAAGTCATTCCTGTTATAAAAGCCGTCAGTGACGACGGTGAGGCGGAAATTCCTTGACCGAGTTGTAGGCTATCACCTTGCCTTCATCATCAAAGGTGACGATAAACATTATCTCCTCGGGATCGACAACTTTGCCCACCTCTTTGCGGTAGCCCCATTGTTCTCCGGTTTCATCAGCATTCCTGAACAGAGGTGTGCCCAGCAAGTGCTGGATGTCGCTCTTGGTCATCCCTAATTCCACTTTGTTGAGCTTCGCCGCATCGCGAGTGGTGACGCAACTGCTCACGGTCATGCCCATCATCATCACCATCAAGGTGACAAGCAGGCTCATTAATTGTTTCTTTTTCATAATGGTTATGTTTTTTAATGTGATTATTATCAATGCGTTACATACGTGCTTTCTGCTTCTCGCCAGCGCCGGTGCCACGGTACTTGCTGCTTGCACTGTTGAACTTCCAAGTGAGGTCAAGGAGGAACGTGCGGCGGGCGGGATTGCTGGTGTACAGCTCGCGCGGACCGAAGATGGTAGCTCCAGCCTTGCTGGTGTTCAACAGGTCCATGCAGCGTGCGTCAACGGTCAGTGAGCCCATGCGGTGCAGGCTGATGTCCTTCTGCACTCCGATGCCACTATAGAACCTGCTCTTGGTGATGCGGAAGTTGTCGTAGTCACCCCGCGATGTCACTTGTACCATGGCATTCAGGCGCCAGTCGTGCGGCAGCTCGATGTCGTTGTTCCACGTCAAGCCCAGATACGGGTGGTTCAGCGTGAGGATGGAACCGTCGGCAGTCGGCGTCTTGTAGTTCTGGAAGATGGCAATCGCTGTCCATGTGGGATGCCAGCAGCCAAACACGGGGCTCAACGACGGGAGGACGGTCAGTCGGTTATAGCTCTCCTTGCTGTTGATGGGATGCACGAGGCTGATGAGCGGATCCTCGGAGCCGGGATAAGGCTCGGTGGACATCGTCTCGGAGTCCTTGATGCGTGCGTAGTTCAGCGACAGGTTCATCCACTTGTAAGCGGCATTGAAGACCAGGCTGTGGGTATAGGTGGGCTTCAGGTAGGGATTGCCGCTCTGATAGCTGTAACGGTTGATATAGACGGTCGAGCTGGTGAGGCTGCTGTAGGCGGGGCGCTGGATGTCGCGGCGGTAGGACAGCGACAGCTGCACCTTGCCGACGGGAGCCGACACCACAAACGTGGGGAACCAGTCGCCATAGTCGCGGCACACCTCATCTTCACGCTCATTGAAGTTGTAGTAGTCGTTCTTCAGATGCTCGTAGCGCAGACCCACCTGGGCGAATACCAGGCCGAAGCGGCGTCCATACTCCACAAATGCGGCCGTTGACGACTCGTTGATTTCGGTGTCGGTGGCCTTGACGGGAACACTTGCCGTTGCCGAGAACGAGTAGGCATCGGTGCGGTGGTTGTAGGAGTATTCGCCGCCCGCCGACAGGTTGCCCTGCCAAACGGGGTAACTCAGGATGAGCTTCGATGCCCAGAAGTTGTTGCGGCTGCTGGTGTTGCTCTCGATGCTGCGGCTGACGGTGACGCCGTCCAGGACGGTAGCCTCGCTGGTGCTGCCCGGCGTCTCGGTGCGGTCAAACAGGCCGTCCACGTTGAGGTCTATGCCCAGAGAACCCACCTTGCCGTTGTAATAGGCATTGAAAATGTGCTTGCGGAAACGGTCGTGCTGCTCGACGTCGCTCACCGAGCGCTCGGTAAAGACGCCATTCACATAGCTATCGGTGGTGAACTGGTCATTGAAGTCGGCGCTGGGGTGGCGGTCATACTTGTAAAAGGCGCCAAAACTGTGGTTATCGTTGACCACATAATTCACCTGAAGTTGGGGCGACAGGCCTTTCCAGATGTTCTTACCTTCCTGCGTGACAAGACCCTCCACCCAGTCAGGGCCCACAAAATAAGACAACTTGTTTTCCTGCAACATCTTGGAGTGCCCGTAACGGCCTGCCCAGAACGAGGCGGTAATGTCCAATCCGCCCGTGCGGTAGTTCACATCCAGGTTGTTGGTGATGGTGTGGCCATACTGGTACATGCCCGTCAGGTTGTCCTGGAAGCTGAAGCCGTCACCCTGCGCCTTCTTTAACGTGATGCGCACGACGGCCTTGGTCGATGCGGCATAGCGGGCACCAGGGTTCTGGATGACATCAACATGCTGGATTTGGTCAGAGCGCAGGCGCGACAACTCACTCATGTCCTGCACCTTGCGGCCATTGATATAGACCTCGGCATCGCCGCGTCCCAGCACCTTCACGGCGCCATCACGATCAGCCTCCAGCGAGGGCACCCTCGACAAGGCGTCGGCCACGGTACCCGCCTTCTCCAGGATGGTACCCTCGACGGTGGTACGCATCGCCTCACCCTTGACGCGCGTCTTGGGCAGCTGGCTCTTGACGACCACCTCGCTGAGCAGCAGGGCATCCTCTCTCATCTGGATGGTCAGTCCCTCGACAGCGTTTAGATATTGTGTCTGATAGCCGACGCACGACACCTTGAGCAGGCCGGCATTCTTGAGCGTTGCAATCTGGAAGTGGCCCTGCTCGTCAGTCATCGCTCCCTGCACGAAGGTTGAGTCGGGCAGCGACAGGAGCACCACGTTCACATAGGGCATAGGTTCGCCATTCTCGTCAACGACCATGCCACCCACATCGGGTCCTTTGGCCATCGACACCATTGTCATCATCATAGCAGCCAATACGGCTATTGCTTTGAAATTCACGGTTTTCATAATATAATCCTCCAGTTTTAGTTTAGTTTTTTACTTTCTTCTTAACTTTTAATCGTCACTCCACCCAGGAAGTTGCTGGCAACGATGTGAAGGCAGGGGGCGCCGGGTATCTCACGCTGACCGACCTCATTGTCCACACTGCCAAGGAAACTGTGGCTCTTGGTCACCACATTCACATTATTCGGGATAATCACTTCCACCCCTCCCAAAAAGGTGTGGATATCGATTTCCTCGTCCTCGCTGATGACTGCCCCGCTGAGATCCAGACGCAGGCCTCCGAAAAAGGCATCCAATCGAGCGCCATGGAAGGTCTCACCCCGATAGATGTACTCATCGGCACCAAAACGCACGGCACAGCAGATGCGTTTTCCGTCCTCGCCCTGAGGCACGGGGCGCTTCAGCCATTGCGACGGATTGTGGTTAAAACCATAGATGACGAGCTCTGCACCGATGTAAAGAAGGAGCAGCGGACCGAAGTACTCCGTCCAGGAATGGTCCCAATTGAGTTGAATGATGCCCCACATGTCTGCCAGCTTGATTAGGGCAGCCACGATGAAAATGATTCCGATGATTGTTCTACGTGTCATATCTTTAATCTTTTTAGTCGGACCCCGCCAGGGGGTGGCCGAAGGTTGATAAAACTTGTTTTTGGGCTTAAAGCCTCACGCCGTTAGCACTGCAAAGGAACGGCCAAAACCCGTATTTAGAAAGAATCTGGGATATTCTGCATGGTATTGTGACGAATGACCGGGATTGAGGGACAAAATGCATATTTGTGACGAATGGTTTGGCCGTTTCGGCGACTTACAGTAATTTTGCTGCCCGATGAATCAAGAGCACAAAGATACCATTACCACCCGCATCGTCAGTACCGTTTTCACGGTGCTCGCCTTGGCGATTTTCAAGCCGTTCGGCCTCGAAGCCTGGCAGTGGATGGCCGTTGTCCACCTGCTGGCGATGGGCTGCCTGGGCTTCTTGAGTTGTGCCATCACCGAGGCCATCTTGAGGTATATTATCAACAAACCACGCTCCTATCAGCAAGGGGTGGATTACATCATCCGCCGCAACCTGTGGTTCCAACTCATCAACACGCCGCTTGTCGCCCTGCTCATCTGCCTGTACCGTCACCTCGTGATGAGCGACCTCGTGCCGGGCAACGTACTCTCGTGGAGCAACTTCTTTGAGACATTGCTGATTATCGCCTTCTGCTCTTTTGCCATCGGCCTGTACTGGCGATTCAAGTTCCGCAGCAAGTACCTGAGAGCCGAATTGGAAGAGACGCGCATCCTGAACGAGCAGTTGCAACACCTGCAGCAGGAAGCAGAACGCCGTGCCAAGGCAGCCGAGGCAGCCCGCATCCTCGAAGCCTCCCGTCCCGTTGAGACCGCACAAGAGCCACAGCAGCCAGACATCATGCCGCTGCCGCCAAGCACCGTCACCCTCGCAGGGACGACCAGCGAGAGCGTCACCCTGAAGATTTCGGACCTCTTATACATCGAAGCCGTGGGCAACTATGTGAAGATTTACCAACATGTTGATGGTCAGGTGCGTAACGATATGCTGCGCGCCACCTCCAAGCAGATGGAAGAGGACCTTCAAGCCTATCCCATGATTGTGCGCTGCCACCGCGCCTTCCTGGTCAACCTGCAACAGGTGGAGCAGATTGTGTCCAAGGCGGGCTCCATGCAGTTGCTCATCAAGCACTGCGATGAGTCCCTCCCCGTATCACGCAGCAACATGGCTCAGGTCAAGGAGGCGATTAAGGGAGTCAGTTAGGAGTTAGGAGTTAGGAGTTAGAAGTTAGGAGTTATTCTTATGAGCTAAAGTTATAATTTTCCAGCAAAATTTGGATGGTAACGGAATTTGCACTAACTTTGGCAGTTTAAAAGAAAAAGACCAATAATCAACCTAATAAACCGAACCAAGTATGTACGACGAGAAATTATTACAGGAAGTGACCGCAAAGGCCCAGACGTGGCTCAGTGACAGTTATGACGAGCAGACCCGCGCCGAAGTGCAGGCAATGCTCGACAACGAGGACAAGACCGAGCTTGTGGAATCGTTCTATAAGATTCTGGAGTTTGGCACCGGTGGCCTGCGTGGCATTATGGGTGCCGGCTGCAACCGCATGAACATCTACACGGTGGGCAGCGCAACACAAGGCTTTGCCAACTACCTGAAAGAGGCTTTCAAGGATCTGCCTCAGATTTCGGTAGTGGTAGGTCACGACGTGCGCAACAACAGCCGCCTGTTTGCCGAGACGGTAGCCAACATCTTCAGTGCCAACGGCATTAAGGTCTATCTGTTTGAGGGCCCGCGTCCCACTCCCGAGGTGAGCTATGCCATCCGTCGCCTGGGCTGCCAGAGCGGTGTGAACATCACAGCCTCGCACAACCCCAAGATTTACAACGGCTACAAGGCCTATTGGGATGACGGTGCTCAGGTGGTGGCCCCCCACGACGTGAACATCATCAACAACGTCAATGCCATCGAGGACGTGCGCGATATCAAGTTTGAGGGCAACCCCGACCTGATTCAGATTATCGGTGAGGACATCGACGCTGCTTACATCGAGGACATCCACACCCTGTCGCTCAGCCCCGAGGTGGACAAGCGCCATCATGACCTGAAGATTGTCTATACGCCCATCCACGGTGTGGGTCGCTACATCATTCCGCGCTCCATCGAGCGCTGGGGATTTGACAACATCATCCACATTCCCGAGCAGGACGTGATGAGCGGCGAGTTCCCCACCGTCGATTCGCCCAACCCCGAGATGCCCAGCGCCATGCAGATGGCTATCGCCAAGGCCGAAGAGGTTCAGGCCGACCTGGCGCTTGCCAGTGACCCCGATGCCGACCGCATCAGCCTGGTCATCAAGAACACCAAGGGCAAATATGAGCTGGTGAACGGTAACCAAATCCAGATTCTGTTCCACTACTACCTGATAGAGCGCAGCCGCGAGCTGGGTCTGCTCAAGGGCGACGAGTACATCGTCAAGACCATCGTGACCAGCGAGACCATCGCACGCATCGCCAAGAAGCAGAACATCAAGATGTTTGACTGCTACACCGGCTTCAAGTGGATTGCCACCGTGATGCGCGAGATGGAGGCGGCAGGCAAGGGACGCTACCTGGGTGGTGGCGAGGAGAGCTACGGCTTCCTGCCCGAGACCTTTGCCCGCGACAAGGACGCCGTATCGTCCATCCCCCTTATGTGCGAGATTGCAGCATGGGCCAAGGACAAGGGCATGACGTTGAACGACCTGTTCATCAACTGCTATATCAACTACGGCTACAGCAAGGAGCGCGGCATCAGCGTCGTACGTCCCGGCAAGTCGGGTGCCGACGAGATTGCCCAGATGATGGTCAACTTCCGCGAGAACCCGCAGAAGGAAATCGACGGCTCGCCCGTAACCATCGTGAAGGACTTCCTGAAGCTCGAGCAGCGCAACATGCTCACCGGCGAGGTCACCAAGCTCGAGATGCCCACGACCAGCAACGTGCTGCAGTACTTCACCGAGGACGGCACCAAGGTATCTATCCGTCCCTCGGGCACCGAGCCCAAGATCAAGTTCTACATGGAGGTGCATGACAAGCTCGACAAAGCCGAGAACTACAACGCCAAGAACGACTGGGCCGACGCCAAGATGGACCGCATCTGCGAGTCGCTCGGAATCGCGTAATCAGTTAGGAGTTAGGAGTTAGGAATTAGGAGTTAGGAGTTAGGAGTTGGCATCCGCCAACTAGGGACTAGAAACTGAGGACTAAGGACTAAGGACTAAAAAGACGAAACCATTAATTAACCAAACAAATAACAATCAATTTTAAAAACTAAAACTTTTATGTCAGAAAAGATTCAGACTTTAAGAGACTCTGCAGGAATGCGCTGGACAGCGCTTCTGTTGCTCGCATTGGGCATGTTCTGCAGTTACATTTTCATGGACATCCTGTCGCCCATCAAGGACTTGATGGAGTCAACCCGCGGCTGGAGTTCATCGGCATTCGGTACTGAGGAAGGCGCTGAGGTATTCCTCAACGTGTTTGTGTTCTTCCTGATTTTTGCCGGCATCATCCTCGACAAGATGGGCGTGCGCTTCACCGCCCTGCTGGCGGGTGTTGTAATGCTCATTGGTGCCTGCATCAAGTGGTATGCTGTGACCGATGCCTTTGCAGATTCCAGTCTGGCAACATGGTTCACCAACAACCTGAACTACATCCCCTTGTTTGATGAGTTAGGTGTTTCCCCGTTCTATGAGGGCATGCCTGCCAGTGCCAAGTTTGCCGCCGTTGGTTTCATGATCTTCGGTTGCGGTGTTGAGATGGCAGGTATCACCGTGAGTCGCGGTATCGTGAAGTGGTTCAAGGGTCGTGAGATGGCATTGGCTATGGGTAGCGAGATGGCATTGGCCCGTCTGGGTGTTGCCACCTGTATGATCTTCTCGCCCTACTTCGCCAAGTTGGGCGGCCAGATCTCAGTGTCACGCTCGGTAGCCTTCGGTGTAGTACTGATGTGTATTGCCTTGATCATGTTCATCGTTTACTTCTTCATGGACAGCAAGCTCGACAAGCAGACGGGTGAGGCCGAGGAGAAGGATGATCCCTTCAAGGTTAGTGATATCGGTAAGATTTTGACCAACCAGGGTTTCTGGATTGTATCGATGCTGTGCGTACTGTACTACAGCGCTATCTTCCCCTTCCAGAAGTATGCCGTTAACATGCTGCAGTGCAACCTGTCATTCTCGCCCGTTGACCCCAACTCGTTCTGGGCCAGCGAGAGTCTGACCATCTATCAGTATATCGTGATGCTCGTGGTTGCCGCCACCGCCTTCATGAGCAACTTCATGAAGAACAAGGGCGCCAAGTACGGCCTGCTGTGCATTTCGGTTATCGCGCTCATCTGCTACTGCTACATGGGTTACATGCGCCAGAGCGCCGAGAGCGTCTTCGCCGTATTCCCCTTGCTCGCTGTAGGTATCACCCCCATCTTGGGCAACTATGTTGACCATAAGGGTAAGGCTGCCTCGATGCTCGTTCTGGGCTCGTTGCTGCTGATTGCCTGCCACTTGACGTTCGCCTTCATCCTGCCCATGTTCAAGGGTAGCGCCGCCACCGGCTTTATTGTGGCTTACCTGACCATCCTGGTGCTGGGTTCGTCGTTCTCGCTCGTTCCCGCCGCCCTGTGGCCCAGCGTTCCCAAACTGGTGGATTCCAAGATTATCGGTAGTGCCTACGCACTGATTTTCTGGATTCAGAACATCGGTCTGTGGCTCTTCCCGATTCTCATCGGTAAGGTTCTCGACAGCACCAACCCCGAGATTGTACAGGGTCTTGCCAACGGTACCATTGAGGCCGAGCAGGCTGCAGTTTCCTACAACTACACCTGGCCGCTCGTGATGCTGGCATGCCTGGGTATCGCCGCTCTGCTGTTCGGTCTGTACCTTAAGGTGATTGACCGCAAGAAGCACCTCGGCCTCGAGGAGCCTAACATCAAGCCTGAGTAAGTTATTAGCTGTTAGCTATTAGCTTTTTGGAGAACATTATGAACTTTAGGGACCTTAAGGACTTTAAAGACTTTAAGGTCCCTTTTCATTTAAACTGAATCACATGAGAGACCAAGTGAGAGAAACGATAGCGACGCGGGCGTGGGCACGATGGACCGTGCTGGCCATTGTGTCGTTCACGATGATGGCCGGCTATGTTGTGGCCAAGGAGATGTCCCCGCTGCAGTTCATGCTCGAGAAAGCCGTCGGTGATGGCGGCATGGGATGGACCAGCGGCGAATTCGGCATCTTTGCCGGGTCACGCGGCTTCTTCAATGTGTTCCTGCTCATGCTCTTTGTGGGCGGCATCATCCTCGACAAGATGGGTGTGCGTTTCACGGGCATCCTCTCGTGTGTGCTGATGCTGGCGGGCTCGGCGGCCGTCTATGGCGCCATCACCTTTACTTCGCCCGACCCGATGTGGAGTGTGCCCCTGTTGGGCACCATCAAGCGTCAGGTGGCGCTGGCGGCACTGGGATTCGCCTTCTTCGGCATCGGTTACGAGATGTGCGGTATTACCGTCTCAAAAGTTGTCGTGCGATGGTTCTCGGGCAAAGAAATGGCTCTTGCCATGGGCTTGCAGGTGTCGATGGCCCGACTGGGCACCGCCCTGGCCCTCAACTTCAGCCTGCCCATCGCCCTGAACTGGGGTTTGCCGCGCCCTCTGCTTATCGGCCTGTTCTGCGTGGGCGTGGGTCTCATCGCCTATATCTATTACTGCACTATGGACCGCCGCCTCGACAAGGAGCAGGGCAAGCAAGACTTGGCCCAAGGCGATGACGAGAAATTCCATTTCTCGGACATGAAAATCACCATCAAGAATCCGGGGTTCTGGCTCATCACGCTGCTGTGCCTGTTCTATTACTCGGCACTCTACCCCTTCCTCGACTTTGCCACCAAACTGATGATTTCAAAATATGGCGTCGAGGCCAATTTGGCGGGTGCCATTCCCTCAATCCTCCCCTACACCAGCATCGTGTTGACGCCGCTGTTCGGCGCTTGGTTCGACAACAAGGGCCGCGGTGCCACGATGATGGTCATCGGCAGCGTGCTGCTGACCATCACCCTGTTCGTGTTCGCCATGCCGCTCAACTCCAGCTGGATAGCCGTGACGCTGATGTGCGTGCTGGGCATCGCCTTTTCGCTGTTGCCCGCCGCCCTGTGGCCCGCCGTGCCCAAAATCGTGCCGATGAAACAGCTGGGCACCTCCTACTCCATCATCTATTACATCCAGAACATCGGCCTGATGCTCATCCCCGTGCTCATCGGCAAAGTGCTGGAGCAGAACACGATAGGCGAGCAGGTGGACTACACCCACTCGCTCCTCATCTTCGGTGTGATCGGCGTGTGTGCCATCGTCACCGCAAGCATGCTGTTGTGGATGGACCGCAAGCGCCACTATGGCCTGGAGAGCCCGAATATCTCCTGATTATTTCCGAGCCAATGGCTCGGAGTACGAGACAACACCCACACAAAAATCAAACAAAAATCAAACAAAAATCAAACAACTTGAACAACGTTGAACAACCAAAACAACAATTAATATAATTGTTGATGTTGTTCCTTGTTGTTCAAGTTGTTTGATTAAATTTTTGTTGTTTGATTAAATTTTGTTGTTTGATGAGTATTACTCGCGGTGAATGACGCTGCCGCTGGCTTGGTGGGTGGCCAGGATGAGGATTTCGGCTACCTGGACGTGGGCAGGGGCGCTCACGGCATAGTAAACGCTCTCGGCGATGTCCTTGCCGGTGAGCGGTTCAATTCCCTTATAGACGCCGTCGGCGCGGTCTTTATCGCCGTGGAAACGGATGACCGAGAAATTGGTCTCGACGAGGCCGGGCTTGATGTTGGTCACACGCACGCGGGTGTGGGCCACGTCGATGCGCAGGCCGTCGCTCAAGGCCTTCACGGCCGATTTGGTGGCACAATAGACGTTACCGCCCGCATAGGCGGCATCACCAGCCACACTGCCGATGTTCACCACATGGCCGCGGTCGCGCTCCACCATGCCGGGGACGACGAGGCGCGTCATCGTCAACAGGCCCTTGATATTGGTGTCAATCATCGTATCCCAATCGACGTAATCGCCGGCATATTCAGGCTCAAGGCCTAATGCTCCGCCCGCATTATTGATCAGGACGTCAATCTCCTGCCACTCGGCGGGCAGGCCGTTGATTGCTGCCGTGGCCGCCTCGCGGTCACGCACATCAAACACCAGTGTCAACACCTCGGCACCGAGGGCACGCAGCTCATCGGCGATGGCATTCAGTCGGTCGGCCCTGCGGCCAGTAATAATCAAGTTGTAGCCATTCTCGGCCAGTTTGCGCGCGCAGGCCTCACCGATGCCGCTCGTCGCGCCAGTTACTAAAGCGATTTTGTTCATGTTCTTGTATTTGATACTATAATAGGTTTATGATGTTCTCATCAAGTGTGTGGAGCAGGATTATCAGAAAAGCTGTTTCCACGAGATGGTGCTGGTGGAGTCGGCCACGGCATCGTTATGAGGAGATTCGATGATCTCAACCGATATGTTGGACAAGACCAAATGCTTATCCAGTCGTGGCTGCAGCGGGGTGTCATCGTTGGAACTTGCCAGCACGGCAGTCATCGTCTTGACGGTGGGCTGCACCGCACGGAACTTGGGCATGCACCGGCCTATGGTAGCACCGATGTAGGACGGGTCACAGATGAGGTAATAGTCCTTGCCATAGTAATAGCCGTTGCCGTTGGGAGTGCAATCGGTGAATCGCACTGCCGTGCATTCATGCCCAGGATATTCCACAAACTGCACATCCAGTCCCAACAACGACTGCACCAAGAAGGCATACAGGATGGAACGGTCCTCGCAGTCGTTCTTGTCATAGTAGAAATTCTCCTCGACAAAATTGACTTTTTCAGCACCATACTGCTCTCCATCCTCCTCATAGCCAAACACATGCTGCACAAAATGCAGCAGCGCGTCGGCCGCATCACACTGGCTCATATCGGCAAGCTGGGCCGACAGCTGTTCCAAAACCGACTCCTGAAATTGCGGCAGCACAACCGACGAGGCATAGCACTGAACGTTCAAGAGGGGGTAGTCCCTCAACATCCTGATGATGCCGGGATCGACCGAGCATGTGACATGAATCGTCCCGTCATCGTAGTCGCACAATCTGTTTTCGCCCGACGAAACGCTCAACGTCTTGTCATCAAACAACAGGCTGAAAATCCGTCCCTTGCCCACATCCTTCTTGGACGGGTCACAAGGCTGAATCACCGATATTTTATCCAAATCACCCTCCAGCCCGTCAAAGAAGAGATAATACTCCTGGCCATCCAAGTTGATGAAAAACCGCTCATACACCTCCTGTTCAAAGGGCACCATGAGCAACAGCTGGTTCTCGGTGCGCGCCAGACGCACATTATAGCCCAGTTCCACCAGCAGGAAATGCTCCAGCAAGACGCGGTCCATCGGCGCGGCATCACGCAAGAGGCCCTCGGAATATTCCCTCACCAGCCGGAACACAAACCAGTCATTCAGGCCCATCTGCTCGGCCAGTGTCCTGAACGAGGACAACACGGGGGCGAAATCACGTTTCTGGTACTCGCGCCATGCCGCCGACACGTCATTCTGATAGACCGATTTCAGCTTAACCGGCTTCAGCCAGGCGGCATGAAGCGTCTGGCCATAAAAGGAGAATTCCAGGTCGGGGTTCGGCGCAGGCTTTTTAACGCCACCAGCCATGAGCGACAGCGATATCGCCCCTAACAGGCATATCGTCAATAAAAGCCTATTTAAATGTATAGAATTCATAAATAATCAGGTATTAAAAATTGTCCGCTGCAAATATACACAATCTCGTAAATAAAAACAAACTTGAAGCATAATTTTATTCTTAAAGCCAGTTTTAAAATGCCCATGAGCAAAAAAGTGTCAAATAATTAGACACAAAATCGCAAAAAAGCCATTTTGACATCATTTTTACTCAAAAATACTTGATGGCTCAGTCAAGTCATTGTAGATTTGCATCAAAATCAGCCGCGGCCCCACCGCCGCTACAGACAATTTTCAGTCACAGCCGATGACCGAGATATTCAAGAATATCATCTATTATGCACGTCGCTTCAAGATGCCTACAGCCCTCAACATCCTGGGGCTGGTGGTGGCTTTCTCGTCGTTCTACCTGCTGATGACACAGATCATCTATCAGGCCACCTACAATCACAACGTGGAAGATTATGACCGGATATACCGGCTCGACACCGACTATATGGGAAATGAATATGAATTTAACGACAATATTCACCTTCCTTTTACCTTAGCTCTGGACAGTCTGCCGCAAGTGGAATCGGTGTCGCTGGTCTGCTATATCAACGACGAGAACTTCTTTCCCAATTTCTACAAGACACCATTCCGGAATAAGGACGGCAAGAAGACGACTTTCAATTGCTACCCCTGCAATAACACCGCTATCAGCACCCTCACCAACAAGAAGTTGAGCGGCAGCATTGAATGGGACAACCAAGATCCTGCCAGCTGGGGAGTTGTCATTCCCGAGAGCATTGCCAAAGAGTGCTTCGGCAGAACCGATGTATCAAACGACTCGATACATTTATACGATGAAAACGGACAGCAGGCCCAAAGCTGGCCGGTTCAAGGCGTTTATAAGGATTTTCCCCCTGACAGCGAGTTAAGGAACGGCATTTTCGTGAACATCGGGGATGCGCATCAATACAAGCACAACTTCGGTACCACCTTCTCGTGCCTCGTCAAGTTTAAACAAGCGCCTAAAGACGTTGAGACGCTCAACAGGCGCCTCAAAGAGATTGTTTACAACATGATGGAGAAAGAGGGATGGGAAAGCTATACACAGATTGATAACATCGAGGACTTCAAGAAAAACATCAAGCACACGCATTTCAGGTTCACACCCATAGCCTACAGCTATTTCTATAGCACGTCAAACAACACGGGCAAGCATGGTTATACAGCGATGTTCATCCTGCTGGTGCTTGCCTGCCTGTTGCTCATCATCATTGCCACTATCCACTTCCTGAATTTCACGCTGGTGGAAAGCCCGATGCGCATCCGCAGCCAGAACACCCGACTCATTCTGGGAGCCACACGTCGTCAACTGCGGCGGGGCATCATCGCCGAGTGCGTTGTCACGTCACTCATCGCGTGTGTCATCGCATTGCTGTTATGCAGCCTGCTGGCTTTATGGCCTTTAGTCGATAGGCTGACCGACGGCAACCTCTCGCCGTTGCATCACTGGGCGCTCTCTTTGTTCATGTTGGTCATGGCCGTTGCCGTTGGCATTGCAGCGGGTTACTATCCAGCTGCTTTTGTGACCTCATTTGCCCCTGCCACAGCGCTAAAAGGCGACTTCGGCCTCACCCCTCAAGGTCACAAACTGCGCCGTGCCATCCTGTGCTTCCAGTTGTTCTCCTCCCTGCTGATGGTCATCTATATGGGCATATTGATTGACGAGCATCGTTTTATTTTCAAATCAGACTATGGTTTCGACAAAGGGCGAGTCCTCATGTCACCACTGCCCCTTGCAACCAGCCAGAGTGAGGAACAGGAACTCTGTGAGGAGCTGTCGGCCTTGCCGGGTGTCAAGAGCGTGTCAATGTCGGATGGGACCATGGGGCTTGCCGACACCCATTACAAGCATGGGATTATCATCGAGAATAAAAGAATCGATTTAAGTTTTACTGGAGTTGACTGGTCCTATCTGCGCACCCTGGGCATCGAGGTGGTTGAGGGGCGTGATTTCCTACCCACCGACACCGCGGCCATCATCTTCAGCCAATCGGCACAACAGCAATGGGAATGGGTAAAAGTAGGCACGAGAATCCCCATAAATGGAGGCAACGACAGCGTGACCATTGTCGGTGTGTGCGAGGACATCCGCTATAACACCACCCGTTTACTGAGCGACGAGCCTTTCGCTTTCGTTGTACGGAATCACATTGCCGGACTGTTTAATCTCAGCATTGGCGTGAACGCCGATGCCGACCTTGACACCGTTAGGGACAAAGCGAATGCCATCCTGCGTGAACACTTTAAAAAAGAGGCCCAACCGCTGGTATCATATGACGAAAAGCTCGAGAAGTCCTATGCCATCGAATTGCGCTTCTTTGAGTGGTTCTATTTCCTCTGCATCATCTTTACCATCATCACGCTGATAGGTGTGTTCTGCATGGCCATGTTTGAATCGGAATACCGGCGCAAAGAGATCGGCATCCGCAAAATCACGGGAGCCAAGACCGGTGAAGTGGTGTGGATGCTTTGCAAGCAATATATCCCCTTGATACTCATCAGTTTTGCCATCGCCGCCCCCATCGCCTACCTGTGTGGCCGACTCACCTTGAATTACTTTGCCGAGCACACCGTCATTCACTGGTGGATTTTCCCGTTATCGCTGGCGCTCATCAGCACTGTCACCCTGGGCACCGTAGCCCTCCAAAGCTGGCGCACAGCCCGTGAAAATCCCGTCAACAGCATCACGGCCGAATAGCAGAAGAGCCGCACCGTTGAGGAGTCACATCAGCCAGGTGTAATAGCCAAAATGCAAAAAGAGAATCGGCCATGCATTGAAAAGCGCCTCTTGGGGGCTGAGAACTGAAAAAAAAGTAGTATCTTTGCGGCCAAAATTAGGGCAAGTTGAGAGAAGTGCCAGATTTATTTGAACATTTCCTGAAGCTCAGCCTGATGATAATTCAAGAAGGGAATATGCAAAACATCCGCAATGTGGCCATCATCGCGCACGTCGATCATGGCAAAACGACTCTGGTAGATAAGATGTTAGCGGCAGGAAACCTGTTCCGCGATAACCAAAACATGGGTACGCAGATCCTCGACAGCAATGACCTGGAGCGCGAGCGCGGCATCACCATCCTGTCCAAGAACGTGTCAATCAGTTACAAGGGTTACAAAATCAACATCATCGACACCCCGGGCCATAGCGACTTTGGCGGCGAGGTGGAGCGCGTGCTCAACATGGCCGACGGTTGCCTGCTGCTGGTCGATGCCTTTGAGGGTCCGATGCCCCAAACGCGTTTTGTGCTGCAGAAGGCCCTGCAACTGGGTCTCAAGCCCATTGTGGTCATCAACAAGGTCGATAAGCCCAACTGCCGTCCCGACGAGGTGCAGGAGATGGTCTTTGACCTGATGTGTAACCTCGACGCCAATGAGGACCAGCTGGACTTCCCCACCATCTTTGGCTCGGCCAAGGAAGGCTGGATGAGCGAAGACTGGCAGCAGCCCACCGACAACATCACCGCCGTGCTCGATGCCATCATCAAGTACATCCCTGAGCCCGAAATGCTCGAGGGTGACGCCCAGATGCTCATCACGTCGCTGGACTACAGCAGCTACGTGGGACGTATCGCCGTGGGCCGTGTTCACCGCGGCACGTTGAAGGACGGCATGGAAGTCGCCCTGTGCAAGAAGGACGGCGAGGTAGTGAAGCAGAAAATCAAAGAGCTGCGCACCTTTGAGGGCATGGGACAAAAGCATGTCGAGAGCGTGAGCAGTGGCGACATCTGCGCCATCATCGGCCTGGAAGGTTTTGAAATTGGCGACACCGTGACGCTGCCCGCCACCCCCGAGGCCCTGCCGCGCATCGCCATTGACGAGCCGACGATGTCGATGCGGTTCTGTATCAACGATTCTCCCTTCTTCGGCAAGGACGGCAAGTTTGTGACCTCGCGCCACATCTGGGACCGCCTGCAGCGCGAGCTTGACAAGAACCTCGCCCTGCGTGTGGAGCGCACCGAGAACGAGGACGCGTGGAACGTGTATGGCCGTGGCGTGCTGCACCTGTCGGTGCTCATCGAGGAGATGCGCCGTGAGGGCTATGAGCTGCAAGTGGGCCAGCCCCAGGTCATCATCAAGCAGATTGACGGTGTGAAATGCGAGCCCATCGAGGAACTGAGCATCAATGTGCCCGAGGAATACTCCAGCAAGATGATTGACATGGTGACGCGCCGCAAGGGCGAGATGACCATGATGGAGACGCAGAACGACCGCATCCACCTGCAATTCAAGATCCCGTCACGCGGCATCATCGGCCTGCGCACCAACGTGCTCACCGCCAGTGCCGGCGAGGCCATCATGTCGCACCGCTTCCTGGACTACGAGCCCTGGAAGGGTGACATCTCGCGCCGCACCAACGGCTCGCTGGTGGCTATGGAAGGTGGCACAGCCTATGCCTATGCCATCGACAAGCTGCAGGACCGTGGCCGCTTCTTCATCTTCCCGCAGGAGGAGGTCTATGGCGGACAGGTCGTTGGCGAGCACACCAAGGAGAAAGACCTGGTCATCAACGTGACCAAGTCCAAAAAGCTGACCAACATGCGTGCCAGCGGCGCCGACGACAAGGTGAAAATCGTGCCCCCTATCGTCTTCAGCCTCGAGGAAGCGCTTGAGTACATCAAGGCCGACGAGTATGTCGAGATCACGCCCAACCACATCCGCATGCGCAAAATCGTCCTCGACGAGCTCGAGCGTAAGCGCATCGCAAAGGCCAACGGCCAAGACGATGATTAAACGGACCCATTTTAACCCTACATGAATATGATGAAAAAATATTTCTTGCTTTTGACGATGGCTATCGGCCTTGGTTTCCTTGCACAAGCCGAGGAATTGAGCGATGGTGAACTTGGATTCAAGTATGACAGCATCACGCCCAACATGGTTGGTCAAGCGACCAATGACCACCTGTTCGTCCAGAAGGGCGTGAGCTTCTTCTCTGGTGATGTCCAGACCGTGTGGTTCTATCTCAACGATGATGAGATTTACCGAAACAACACCGTGCAGTCTCTCACCCCCGTCGCCTATAATTCATCTGGCGACCGCTACAACGAGATCACCTACAATTCCTTCCAGTGTGACCTCTATCTGCCCGAAGGCATCACGCTCACCAGCGTTGAGAACGAAGATGGCTATGACATCAACTACATGGGCGGTGACCGCATGCCTACATCAACCACCCTGACCTGGAGCATACGCGGCACCAAAGTCGTTGACGGCAAGACCTATAACGTCTATTCTGTGGTATGCTACAACGTCAACTCTTACGGCTGCCATTTGTCGGCAAAGAACGCCAGCCGATACAAAGCCAACGGGGCGTTGAAGAAAGAGCACACCCTGTTTGCCCTGTTCCTGCAAAACGACAACCAGGACGAGGCCGTGAGCCGCATGGACCAAGACCTGATTATCGCTAACCAGATCTTCAACATCTATGAGAGCATCAATGCCAACTGGGATTCCAATGCCTCCACATTCTTCTACGGCACTGGCGGCAACAACGAGTCTCAGGTTTTCATGAAATATGACCGCACGGGCATGTATGGCAGCAGCGGCTATGACAGGAACTACTTCTTCCTGCCCGACACCGCCGCCCTGCACGACAGGACCATCACCCTGCCCGTAAGGATGCAGAACGAGGATGCCATCGCCGGTTTCCAGACCGAGTTGCAGTTACCCGAAGGCATTACCGTTGTCAAGGAGCAAGAGCAGTGCCTGGTATCCCTGTCGGACCGCAAGGCCGAGGACCACACGATTCAGGCCGAGGAGATGGAGAACGGCATCGTGAAGATCACGAGCCAGTCACCCACGATGGCAGCCTATATCGGCCAGGACGGAGACTTGTTCTACATCACCCTGCAGGTGCCCGCAAAAGCTGACACCACCTATACCCTCCACCTGAACAACACCACGTTGACAGGTACCGACGGACAGCCCATCTACGTCAACGACGCAATCGGCACGCTGACGGTATATCCCTACAACACGGGCGACGTGAACAATAACGGCTTCTATACCGTTGGTGACGTTGTCACCACCTCACGCTACATCCTGGGCATGAATCCGACACCGTTCTACTTCATGGCCGCCGATATGGACCAGAGCAACGCCATCGACTCCTACGACCTGCTCGTGATGTCGGACGTCGTGCTCAAGGACGAGACCGTATTGCCTGAGAATTATGGACAAGAGACTGCCGACCGTCTGTTCGCTGACAATCTCATGATTACAGCAGGCGGAAATATGACCGTCAACGTCAAGTTGAATAACGAGCAGGAATATACCGCCTTCCAGACCGACATCACCCTGAGCCAAGGATTGAGCATCCGCTTGGCAGGTGAGGAAGACGATTTCCAATTGGATGAACGCACCTCTGAAGACTTCATCATCGGCAACTACCAGCATGAGGGCAACACCACCCGCGTGATGGCCTACTCGCCCGAAGTTACCCCCATCGACGGAAACGAGGGTACGCTGTTCACCTTTGACATTGTCGCTGCCGATAACTTTACCGGTACTGGCTCCATCACGTTCAGCCGCGCCTTGCTCTCGAATGTCGAGGGCGTAGAGTACCGCTTAGCTGACGAGAGTTGCACGGTGAAGAGAGTGATGCGCGGTGACGTCAACCTCGACGGTACTGTCAACGTGGCCGACATTAACGTGGTGGTGAACATCATCCTGGGCGGTCACGCCTCCAACGATGTCTTGAAGCGTGCTGATGTCAATGGCGACGGCAATGTCACCATCTCGGACATCAACCTGATCATCAGCATCATCCTCGACTAAGACCACGCCTCTCGCTTGGTTTTAACGACAAGAAAGACAAGAAAAACAAATTGTACATCCTGAAAGACAAATTGACTTTTTGTCAATCGGATGTCAAGAAAATTGTTTTTCTTGTCTTTCTTGTCGTTTAAATTTCGTTACTGGGCGACCTTGTTGTTATCGTCTTTGACCCACTTGATGTATTGGCTGTAGTCGTGGGCGACGAGGACACCGTTTTCCTTGTCGTCGCGCCAAGTGTCGGTCCAGTCCATATCGTAGCCATGGCCCGTAGCATCGTGGAATATGTGGCCCTCGCCCTCGTTCATCTTCCAGTAGGCCACCAAGCCGTCGCTGTGGGCGTTCACACCGGCAAATCCCGTGGAAATCTCGCTTGCCGTGAGGGCGCGGTTCCACACGCGCACCTCACACAACCTGCCCGAGAAGAACTGGCTGTTGCGGTAGCCGCCCCACGACATGCCCAACTCAAAGCGCTGGAAGGGCGTTGCCTTGCCCGTGCCGCTCGCCTGGGCATCCTCGACACCATCGACATACATCTTGAAAGTCGCTCCATCGTAGGTGCATGAAATCAAGTACCAGCGGTTGGTCTTGAAATGTGTCGATGAGAAGCACCTGCCACCAGGCAGCACCCATTGCAGGATGTCGCCGCCCGCCGAGCCGTTCTCGCCAAAGCGGAACATATTGGCTTCCTCCTCGTTCTTTCCCTCGATGGAGAGGACACGCTTGATGTCGCCCACGTTGCCGAACTTATAGGAATAGACCTTGAACTCGATGGTGTAATTGGTCAGATTGACCATCTTGTCGTCGGGGAAGATGTAGTTGGACGAGGCATACTGGCTGTTGTCGAGCGCGTAGAACGAGATGATGCGGGAAATCTGCAGGAAAATCGTGCGCGAACTCTCGATGACCTCACCGCCGTCGCCCTCGACCTGCTGTATGGTCACGGGGATGACGTAGGTGGCGCCCTCGATAAAGCCGTCGGTGCTGACCACCTTGACTTGGGCCGCCGTCGATAAAGCCTCGCCCTGGCGGATGGTCACCTCGCTGTCCTCGATGGCGACGCACGATGCGGGCACGGGATAGTAGGCGGTGCCGTGCTTGGCGTTATAGGCACGCACGAGTGATGTGTCGATGGCCAGGCGCATGGTCACCGCACTGGCAGTGCGGCGCGTCGCCTTAACGGTAACGGGATATGCGGCAGGCAATTCGTCAACGGTGAAACGCTGCACCGGCACCTGCTCGGTGCCCGTGATGAGCAGGCCCACCTTCTCGTAGTCAAACTTGTCTCCCTCGCTGTCACAGGCTGTGAATAAAGCGCCGACAGCGAGTAGCAAGAGGATATTGAAAATCGATTTCTTCATTGTTGTTTATTTTGGTTTCTGTTGAGAGTTTCTCTTGGCCGAGGCAGAGCCTCGGCATGGGGGACTGGGCTTACAGCCAATCGTTGCTATCTCTTGGCCGGGTTCATGATCTGGATGGCACGGCGAATGGCTCCATAGGGCACGCCGTCGCTCGTGTTATAGTAGTTGCGCTCCACATAGTAAGCGCCACAGCCGCCCTTGTGGCCCGTTGCGGGCTCCCAAGCGGCATAATTGAAGATTTCGCCGCCCGTGGGCTTCTGGCCGAAGGACTCGCAATAGACGGTCTTCTCGTCGGGGTGTCCCATCGCCCCCACGCCAGCGCCTTGCTGACTGTAGGCCTGCTTGACGTAGTAGTCCACATAGGGGTCACAGGCCAGCGGCGGCGACACCGAGAAATAGTCCACGATGACCAACCGTTCGGGGTACTGCCCATTGGGGCCGAAGACCTTGTCACACTCCTCGATGGCCCACGTCAGGTGCTGACCGTTCCAGCCCTCGTAGTCAAAGTCGGCACCGTCGAGGCCCGTCTCGATGACCGTGTCGCACACCCACCGCGCATAGGCCCTGATGGCCTCCTCGCTGCGGTCGGTTGAGAGGTCATAGGAGCGGCCACCGATGGTGAAACGGTGATTATAGTTGGACGCATCGGCATGGAAGATGAAGCGGGTACCCTTCTTGTCACGCGTCTCAATCATGTCCTGGTAGGCAATGGAGTGCATGTCGGGAGTGGGAATGCCCATCCACAAATTCACCAGGTCGATGCTATCGGGCAGACCGATGATGCGCTCGCCCCAAGAGGCCGGGTCCTTGTAACCGCTGGCACCCTCGATGGGCGCCCAGTCGGCATAATAGACGTAGCAAATCTCGTGGGCACTCGCTTTGTAGTCCCGCAAGGCCTGGTAATATTCCTCGCTATACTCATTGAGCGGCTGCAAGTCGAGCGCCTCAGGCTCGGTGTCACAAGCGTTTAAGGCGATAGCCAGCAATGCCATCATGATGATATGTCTTGTTGTTTTCATCTTATCAGTTATTTTGAAGGGCCGTGACAGAGTCACGGCACGGTGAACCACATATTAATCTCTCTTGTCCCACCACAGGCGGGTGCCGCCATTGTCCTGACCGCCGCCCAGGGCCTCGCTATCCAGCAACTGGATGGCAGCCTGTACAGCAGCCTCGTTGGTATTGTATTCCTGAACGGGGAAGGGGCAACGGCGCACCTGGATATCGGTGTCGATGAGTCCCTGGCTGTCGTTGTTCACCACAGGCAGCAGGTGGGGATACCCCGTGCGACGGAACTCTGCCCAGCCCTCACAACCGTCGGGATACATCGCAATCCACTTCTGGGTGATGATGCGCTCCAGATTGGTCTCGAAGTCGGCCTCCTCGTCCCAAGCGATGGTGATTTCGCTGGGAGCGGCGGCAGCGTTACCGCCATTGGTGCGGTCCACATAGCGGGTGGGTTTCAGAGTCGTGTTGGCGATATAGGCGTCCTCGCCGCCCACATTATTCTCATTGAACGACGCACGGATGCCAGCCTCATAGAAGGCCCGTGCCGTGCCGCCCATGTTCCAGCCACGCAATGCCGCCTCGGCACGCAGGAAGAAGCCCTCGGCAGCCGTCATCCACACGATGGGCGTGGTGGCGCGGTCGATGTTCAGGTTGGAGACATACACGCCGGCATAACGCGACGGATTCATGTTGTGGACGCCCAAGCGCACACCGTGATACTTGTTATCGTTGCTTGCCGGGAGGAAGTAGGCCGGCAGGCGCGGGTCGCTGTAGCCATTCATGTAGCAGTCCATCGTGGCTCCCATGCGCACCTCGCCCGCATTGAAGTTGTAGGCCATGTCATAGTTCGGGTGGAAATAGGTCAAGCGGCCGTGCTGCAACTGTGCACGCTCGGCTGCCGTTGCGATAAACCCCACGGAGCAAGCCGCCGACTTCTCGGCCTCTTGGCGGGCCAGCGCCGGGTCGGCATACACCACGCGCAAGGCCAAGCGCAGACGCAGGGTGTTGGCAAACTTCACCCAACGCGTCACGTTGCCCTCATAGACGTTGTCATAGTCGGGCAGCAACGTGCTTCCCGACTCGGCCAGCGGCATGAGCACGTCGATGGCGCTGTCGAGTTCGGCAAAAAACTTTTTATACACCTCCTGCTGGCGGTCATAGGTGGTTCCTAACGTTCCGCTGCCGAAGTGGATATAGGGAATCGGGCCGTACATGTCGGTCACACGGTGCAAGGCCTCCACCTTGACAATCGTGGCCAAGGCGGCCACGGCGGGTTGGCCCATCTCGTCCGCCACGCGGGTAACGCGTTGCCAAGCGGGCATTACCTCGCTAAAGGCGCGTGTGAACATCTGGTCATACCAGCCGCTCACAAAGCTGTAGGAACCGTTGTGGACACCGTTGCGCCAGGTTCCCGTGAGGGCTAAATAGCCCGAGAACGGGTCGGCACTCAACCCCTGCGCCACCTGATAGTCAGACGACAGGCAGTTGCCCGACCCATCGTCAAACAGGACAACGCGCGACACCATCTGCGAGAAGAAAGCGCCCACATTCTGGTAATCGTTGGCGAGTTCCTCGTCGGTGAGCTGGTGCTGGTTGGTGTTGATTTCGTCAAACGACTTGGTGCATGCCGCCAACATCAGGGCGACAGCTATACTGATGATGATTCTTGTCTTCATAGCCGTGTCAGAATTTGAGTTTCACGTTAAATCCCATCGAGCGCAGGCTGGGCTGCATGAAGTAGTCGATGCCCTGGTAGTAGGTACCCGTGTTGGAGGTCACCTCGGGGTCATAGGGAGCCTTGTTGTAAAGCATGCACAGGTTGTGGGCGACAAAGGACACATTCAGGCCTTTGACCCACTTGACCCAGCGATAAACCGGCACATCATAGCCGATGCTCAGTTCGGCCAGGCGCAGGTTGGTCGCGCTATAGACATAGCGGGAATCCACCGTGCCGTTGGGGTTACCCACGGTCTGGTAATAGCCCTGAGCGTTGATTTTCTTGCCGTTAATGATGACGCCGCCGTCGTTGCGGGCATCCAGGGTGGCTTGCGAAGCTCCGTAGTAGTCGAGAATGGCCTGTGTCTCGCTCACGACGATGCCGCCATTGCGGTAGGCCAGCAATGCCGACAAGGTGAGGCCCTTGAATGAGAACGTATTGCCCCACGAGAGGTTATAGCGTGGTGCGGCTTGCCCAGCATAGATGTAATAGGCGTTGTTGTTGGGATTGGCCTCGACGGTCTGGCGTTCGGGGTTGACGTAGATGGCGCCATGCTCGTCGGTCTTGAGCGTGGAAACGTACACGTCACTCAGGGTGCCGCCCTCTGTCAGGCGAATCTGGTAACCCGATGTGCCGCCCATGTAGAGTTCGTCAAGGTTATAAATCTCTCCGTCGATGGGGTTACGCCAGTTCTTAAGCAACTGCTTCACCTTGTTGCGGTTGAGCGTCCAAGTCACATAGGTCTCCCAAGTGAAGGCACCGATGGGCTGGGTATAGCGTGCCGTGAGTTCGACACCCTTGTTATCCACACGTCCACCATTCACCACCGCACTGGTATAGCCCGACGAGGCGGGCAGCGTGGGATAGAAGAACTGGTTGCGCGTGCTGGACTCGTACAAGGTAGCATTCACGCGCAGGCGGTTGCGGAACATGTGCAGGTCGATACCGACCTCCCACGAGTCGGTGCGCTCGGGCTTGAGGTCGGTGAGCATCCGCGTCGAGGTCTCGGCCAGGCCCGTCGAGGGGTTGATGGCGTAAGTCTCACGCGTCAAGAACGGCTCATTGGGTTCGTTACCCACCTGGGAGTAGCCCACACGTGTCTTGAAATAGTTGAGTCCATCAAAGCTCTCAATGCCAGGGATGATATCGGTCCAAATGGCTGACAGGCCAGCTGACCAATAGAAATAACTCTTCTCGAGTTTGCTCGACCAGTCGTTGCGGGCTGTCACATCCAGATAGGCCATGCTGCGGTAACCCAGTTGCGCGGTGGCATACACGCTCTGCAACTGGGTGCGGTAGCCGCTCTGCACGGGCTTGAAAGTCGAGTTGGAAGTCTCCACATTGGCCAGGGTGAACTTGTTGGCGGTACCCTTCAAGTGACCGCTGAAGCCCTCGATGCTGTTGTCGCGCTGGTCAAAACTCGTGCCCAGCACGCCACTGATGTTCCAGAGGTCGCCAGCAAAGTATTTGTTGAACTTGGCAAAGGACTCGGCATAGAGTTGGCGGTTGCTCACGTTGCGCAAGCCGTAGTGACCATATTTGGAGGCATAGAGCGTGTTGGTCGAGGCGAAGAATTTTTCCTCATATTTGTCGCTGCTCTTGTCATACTTCACGCGGCCCGTGACATCCAGCCACGGGGTGATGCGCCAGTTGAGCGAGACGGTGGCCTGATGGCGCTCCTTGTGGTTGACGAAGCGCTCACGCTCGGTCTCCCAATAGGGGTTCTCCATCGAGATGTCGTAGTTGTAGGGCCAGTACTGCACCGGGAAGTTGCGGCCCGTGTCATAGCGCTCAAAGTAGCCCAACTTGGAGAAGTCGTCACCAGCGGGGAACAGATAGACAGGCACCAGCGGATTGTGGTACTGGCCCTGACTGATCATGTTCTGCTCCTTGACGGTGGTGAGCATGTAGCCTAGATCGAGCGTCATGCGGTCGTCAAGGAAGTTGGTGGTATTGCGCAGGCTCACGTTGTATCGGTCGTAGTTGTTGCTGTGGATGATGCCCTGAGCATTGGTGGCACCGAGCGACAGATAGGTCTGATTCTTGTCGTTGCCTGTGCTCAGGCTCACCGAGTTGGCGATGTTGGCGCCCGTCTGGAAGTAGTCGGCAGGACGGTAACTGCTGGGCTCAGCCAGTTTCTCACCCCAACTGAAGTAGCTGCCCGTCTCGCTCGGCCCGTACTGGTTCTGAAAACGCGGCAGCACAAAAGGCTTGGAGAACTGGAAACTGCCGTTGTAAGTCACATCTACCCTACCCGCGCGACCGCGCTTGGTCGTGATAAGGATGACACCGTTGGCAGCATTGGCACCGTAGAGGGCTGCTGCCGAGGGACCCGTCAACGCGCTGATGCTCTCGATGTCGTCGGGATTGATGTTACTGGTGGCGTCACCCGTCTGGCCCGCACCGGCAAAGATACCCTCGGGCTGCTCGCTGGCGAGGTTCTGCATGGGGATGCCGTCCACGACATACAGCACGTTGTTGTTGCCGTTGATGGACTTGGCACCACGCATGACCACGCGGCTGCCACCGCCCGCACCCGTCGCGCTGGCATTGATGGTCACACCGGCCACCTTTCCAGCCAGCGAGTTGACGAAGTTGGCATCCTGCACCCTCATCAAGGCATCGCCCTCCAGCTGCTGCACGTTGTAGGATAGCGACTTAGCCTCTTTTTTGATACCCAAGGCCGTCACGACCACCTCGTTGAGCGCATAGGTATCCTGTTGCAGATTGACGGTCAGGCTACTGCCGTCAACGCTCACATCACGAGTGCCATAACCCACATAGCTCACCGTTAAGGTGGCCTCACGTGGGGCCTTGATGGAAAAGCGCCCGTCAAAGTCGGTGGCGGTAGTCACATTGGTGCCCTTGACGCTCACGGTCGCCCCGATGACGGGTTCGCCATTCTCGTCAAGCACCCGTCCTGTCACCGTCGAGGCCTGCACTGCGCCGCTCTGCACTTGTGGCACAGGAACGGCAATAGCCAGACCTGCACCCAATGCGAGCGCCAATACTACCATGTAGAGACGCAAAAACTTGTGCGTCCATGGCTTACATTTCAGTCTATTCATCATAATGGTTTCAATTTGGTTTTCTCAATGTGACAAAGGTAGTCATTTTTTAGTTTTCCCGCACCAATTATATCGAATTTATTACAAGAGCGGTCGAAGCTCATGCCTTGCGGTTCAAGAACACTCAACATTCGGCCCTGTGGACCTATTTTTAGGATTTTTAGGGAGTTAAATTTGGAGAAAGAGAGTTTTTATTGTATTTTTGCCCGCTTTTTCGTGAAAAATGAATATGGATATACTTCAAGAGATTAAAAACTATCTTGCCGAGTGCCGCGTTTTCTACCTTGCCACCGTTGACGGAGACAAGGCAAGAGTGCGCCCCTTCGGCGTGAGTGAGATATACAACGGACGTCTGTACCTGATGTCCGGCAAGAGCAAAGACGTGTTCAAGCAGTTGGTGGCCAATCCCAATTTTGAGTTGAGTGCCACCAAGGCTAACGGTGCGGAATGGATTCGCGTGAGCGGCAAACTCGTCAACGACGATGACGTCGTGATGAAACAATACATTCTAGACCAGAATCCCGAACTGAAACAACTCTATCAGGCCGATGACAACATGGCGGCCATGTACATCACCGACGGCGAGGCCCGTTTCTTCTCCTTCAGCGAGCCCGAACGCCGCGTCAAGTTCTGATATGGAAGACTTTGCCACGACAATGCTCGCCGACCTGCACCGCTACCTCATCAATCGCGATGCCGTTGACGAACGACTGCCCGAGTGCCCCGACGTGGAGGCCAAATGGCCAGCCGTCGCCGAGGCCTACCTGCCCGATGGAGCCCGCGAGTTTGCCAACTATCCCGTGGCCTCGCTGGGCTGGATGATGTTCATCGGCATGGCCATCGCCAAGCGGTGGGACGAGGACTGGGAAAAATACGGCAAGATCGACGACCTGTACACGCCGATGCGCGACCAGCGCGGCTTTGACAACCTGGACGAGTACATCCTTGACGAGGTGCTCGACCTGCATGGCGATGCCGCCGAGCAGATGCAGATGCTCGTTGGCGACTGCGCCGAGCGCGTCAAGCGTGCCATTTACCGCCAGGACATCGAGCCTGGCACCATCGACGCCTTCAAGACCTATGTTGGCGGCTTACAGTGCATGTACCAGATGGGCATGGCTGTTCAACTCAAAGCTATGGGTTACCACATGACCAAGATTTAACCCATAGGATTCATAACCATACAAACTACTATCAACTAAAAGAACATGAAAAAAGTCCTATTGATTAATGGATCGCCCCACGAGAAGGGCAATACCTACTTTGCCTTGAACGAGGCTTCAAAAACGCTCATTGAACAAGGTTTCCAAACGGAAATCGTGTGGATTGGCACCAAGCCCGTGAGGGGTTGCATCGCCTGCGCCGCCTGTGTACACGCCGGTAACGGCCATTGCGTGTTCAATGACGACCTGTGCAACGAGGTCATTGACAAGATGAACCAGGCCGACGGCCTTATCGTTGGCTCACCAGTATATTACGGCAACCCGACGGGCAATCTGCTCAACCTGATCCACCGCATGCTGTTTGCCGGCGCAAAGGTTTCGGGCAAGCCCGCTGCCGCCGTGGCCGTGTGCCGCCGTGGCGGTGCCACCGCCGCGTTCCAGACGCTGCAGACGCCGTTCCAGATGGTGAACATGCCGCTGGTGACCTCACAATACTGGAACATCGCCTACGGCCGCGAGCCCGGCGAGGTGCGCCTTGACAGCGAGGGTATGCAGACGATGCGCACGATGGCGCTCAACATGGCATGGATGATTCGCCAGTTGACCGCCGAGGGTTCACAGCTCCCCAAGTACGAGCCGTGGCAGGGCACCCACTTTATCCGCTGATGAGAACCGACCAGGACCCGATGGGACGTGCTATTGCCGACTATCACCAGGACGGCAAGGCGGCACGGCTGCGTGTGTTCTCACCCATGTTTGACGAGGACGAGATTCCCGTCAAGACACTGTTCCGCACGCTGCAGGAGATGCCCGCCATCGAGCAGGAAGCGCTGCGGCAAGCCCGTGGCAGCATCCTTGACGTGGGCGGCGGTGCGGGCTGCCACGCCCTGGCGTTGCAACAGATGGGCAAACAGGTGACCTCGATCGACATTTCGCCGCTGGCGGTAGCCACCATGCAGGCCCGCGGCGTGCGGGACGCGAGGCAGCAGGATTTCTTCACGCACGACGGCCAATACGACACCATCCTCATGCTGATGAACGGCATCGGCATCGTGGGCACCCTGAGCCGCTTGCCCGCCTTTTTCATGCAGGTGGACCAGCTGTTGGCACCTGGGGGTGAGGTGCTGTGCGATTCCAGCGACATCTGCTACATCTTTGAGGACGAGGACGGCATCATCGACCTGACGGGCATCGACGGCTACTATGGCGAACTGACCTATCAGATGCAGTACAAGACAGTGAAGGGATCGTCCTTCCCCTGGCTATTCATCGACCCCGAGACGCTGATTGAGCAAGCCCGAGCCTGCGGGTTCCAGGCCGAAGTGATTGCCCGAGGTGAGCATTATGACTACCTTGCCCGCATCACCCGCGTTAAACGGTAGTTAATCATTGCAAAAGTATAATAAAATCGAGCCGATGACACAATATCATCGGCTCGAGAACTATTATATAAAAAAAAGTTGTACCTTTGTACTTTGATTCGACGAGGAAAATAATTCTTTAAGCACTCATGAAGTCAGACAGTTTAGTTATCATCCCGACGTATAACGAGAAGGAGAACATCAGGAACATCATCGAGGCTGTGCTCAAACTCACTGAGCACCAGTTTGATGTGCTCATCGTTGACGACAACTCGCCCGACGGCACGGGCGACATCGTTGACACCATCATCGCCGAGAGGCCCGACCGCGTCAACATCCTCAAGCGCCCTGGCAAGCAAGGCCTGGGCACAGCCTATATAGCAGGCTTCAAGTGGGCGCTCGACCATCACTACGAATACATCATCGAGATGGACGCTGACTTCTCACATCCTGTCGATAAGTTGCCCGAGTTGCAGGCCGCCTGCTCCACCGGAGGGGCCGACGTATCGGTAGGCTCAAGATACCTGACCGGCGTAAATGTCGTCAACTGGCCGATGAGCAGGATGCTCATGAGCTACTGCGCATCGGCCTACGTCCGCTTCATTACGGGAATGGATGTCCGCGACACCACCGCAGGATACGTGTGCTACCGCCGCGAGGTGCTGCAGTCCATCAACCTCGACACTGTCGAGTTCAAGGGCTACGCCTTCCAGATTGAGATGAAATTCACGGCCCACCGCATGGGCTTCAAGATCGTGGAGGTACCCATCGTGTTCGTGAACCGCGAGTTGGGCACGAGCAAGATGAACAGCAGCATCTTCTTTGAGGCGCTGTGGGGAGTGATCAAGTTGCGCTGGGACGCCATTTTCAATAAGGCGAAATTCACCCGCCGCCCCTTGCCTCGCCAAATCACGGCATGACCGCGCATGGCTGTACCGTCTCATCGACTTATGACGACAGCTGTTGGCACGGTTTTTGCCACGTGCTTGAGCACCGTCAATAGTTGAATTTGAGTCATCAATGATTAAAACCAAACACCACAATAACGGGCTAACCGCCGATCAAGTGATTGCCAGCCGTGAGCAACACGGCAGCAATGTGCTCACACCTCCCGCCCACGAGCCATTGTGGAAGCAGTTCCTTGAAAAGTTTAATGACCCGCTCATCAAGATCCTGCTGGTGGCGCTCGCGCTATCGGTGGGACTTTCCATTTATGAATACTTCTGGTTAGGCATGGGTGTGAGCATCCTGTTTGAGCCGACAGGCATCTTCCTGGCCATCATCCTGGCCACGCTGGTAGGCTTCCTGGTCGAGGTCAATGCCAACAAGAAATTCCGCCTGCTCAACCAGACCGATGACCACGTCATGGTCAAGGTGATGCGTGCAGGTCATGTTACCCAGGTGCCTCGTTGCGACATTGTGGTGGGCGACATCGTCATCCTCGACACCGGCGAGAAAGTGCCTGCCGACGGTACCGTCATCGACAGCTATAACCTTACCGTCGATGAGAGTTCCTTCACCGGCGAGCCTTCGGCCTGGAAGACACACGATGCCGCCGCAGCTGCCGCCAGCGCCGCCACCACCACCTATCCCGCCACGCTGCTGCTACGCGCGAGCACCGTCATCGAGGGCAACGCCACGATGCGCGTGGAGCGGGTGGGCGACATGACCGAGTATGGCAAGGTGTTCCGCGATTCCCAAATCGACAATAACGTGAAGACCCCGCTCACCCAGCAGCTCGACCGCCTGGGGCGCACCATCGCCCGCGGCAGTTACGTCATGGCCGGTCTGCTCGTGCTGGGCCGTCTGCTGGAGTTCTTCATTGCCGGCAGCGAGGGTTTTGTCGCCGATGCCCAGTATTTCATCGAGACCATCATGCTGGCCGTCACGCTCATCGTCGTGTCGGTTCCCGAGGGCCTGCCCATGAGTGTGACCCTGTCGCTCGCATTGAGTATGCGCAAGATGCTCAAGCACAACAATCTGGTGCGCCGCATGCACGCCTGTGAGACCATGGGCGCGACCACGGTCATCTGCACCGACAAGACAGGCACGCTCACCCAGAACAAGATGCAAGTCTATCAGGCCCACTTCTACTGCTTGAAGGACGGCGACCAGCTCACCGATGACGAGGCAAGCCTCATCGTCAAGGAAAGCATCGCCTGCAACAGCACCGCCTTTATCGACGACAGCGATCCCTCCAATGCCGTAGCCCTGGGCAACCCAACTGAAGGTGCCCTGCTGCTGTGGCTGCATGATGCTGGCGTTGACTATATGAACCTGCGCGACAACAGCGAAGTGGTGGCACAGCTGCCGTTCTCGACCATGAACAAATTCATGGCGACCATCATCGAGAGCGAGACGGGCAAACGCCTGCTCCTGTTGAAGGGTGCTCCCGAGATTGTTATGCGCCTGTGTGACAACATAGTGGGGGGCGTCACATCCCAGCAGATTGGCGACGAACTCACCAACTACCAGAGCAAGGCGATGCGCACCCTCGCATTTGCCTACGCCGAACTCAACTCGGGCGAGGATGCCGAGACTGTCCTCAAGCAACTGACCACCACTGGACGCAACGGACTCACCTTTATGGGCATCGTCGCCATCAGCGACCCTGTCCGCAGCGATGTGCCCGCCGCCATCCAGGACTGCCGCAATGCTGGTGTCGAGGTGAAAATCGTCACTGGCGACACTGGAGCGACGGCCCGTGAAATCGGCCGCCAAGTGGGACTGTGGACCGACGATGACACCGACGACGCCATTATCAACGGCCCCGACTTTGCCGCCCTGAGCGATGACGAGGCCGCCCAGCGCGTCGCCTCGGTCAAGATTATGGCGCGTGCACGCCCCGACGACAAGGCACGCCTGGTGCGCCTGCTGCAACAACAGGGCGAAGTGGTTGCCGTAACCGGCGACGGCACCAACGACGCTCCCGCCCTCAACGCCGCCCAAGTGGGGCTGTCGATGGGCGACGGCACTGCCGTTGCCAAGGAGGCGAGCGACATCACGATTCTCGACAATTCGTTTGCCAGCATCAACAAGGCGGTGCTGTGGGGCCGTTCCCTATACAGCAACATCCAGCGTTTCATCCTGTTCCAGCTGGCCGTCAACGTGTGTGCCTGTCTGGTGGTCGCCATCTGCTCGTTCTTCAGCAAGCAACCGGCCCTCACTGTCACCCAGATGCTGTGGGTCAACCTCATCATGGACACCTTTGCCGCCTTGGCACTGGCTGCGTTGCCGCCTAACAGTGTGCTCATGAGGCAGAAACCCCGCGACTCACGCGCCAGCATCATCACGCCCACGATGATGAAGTTCATCATGTTGAGCGGCACCGTGTTTGCCGTGCTGATGATAGGGCTGTACTATTACTTTGTGCGAGAGGCCAATGGCGGCCCCGTGTTCGCCCGCGGCATCAACCCCAATATCAATCCGCACGAGATGGGCATCTACTTCAGCGTGTTTGTCTTCCTCCAGTTCTGGAACATGCTCAACGCCAGAGCATTTGCCACCGGCAAATGGGCATTCAACAACATGGAGGACAGCAAGGTGTTCTGGGCTGTGGCAGCCGTGGTATTCGTCGGTCAGATTGCCATCGTGCAATTTGCCTCGCCACTGTTCAACTGCGCCCCGCTCGACTGGACAACATGGCTGTGGATCATCCTGGGGACATCGCCCGTGTTCATTGTGGGGCAACTGTGGCGCCATGCCCGCAACGTGTGACTTATCATCCTGATTTTTTATCCTTTTTTTTCATCCAAAACTGATAAATTGATTTATAACTAAAAAAAAACGGGAAAACTTTTGGTTTCTTTGAGATTTTTGATTTAACTTTGCAACACCTATATATAAAAGCGAAATTAGATAACAAAAATCATACAAAAATTTAAGCATTATGAAGAAGTCATTACTTACCGCATTTTTGATGTTTGTGGCTGGCTGCAGCATTGCTAACGCCAACACTGAGATTACTGTTCTCAATGTGCCGCAGCCTGTGAACGACACCCTGTTGTTTGCTCTCCCCGTTAGTGTGGACCACTATCAGCACATTCAGAATTTTGCTGATGCTGAGCCCGGAAGACGCATGATGAAGTTCCAACCCGAGTACGTGGTTACCAGCACCGACTTCCAACACGGTGACATCAACAAGGGTACTCCCACCCTTCCCGCCTATGCTAAGGTGATTGGCCTGGCCCTTGACGGCTATGACATGGGTAGCGACTACAGCAGCCGTGGCACGTTCCTTGAGGTTACCGCATGGTGCCGAAACATTACTGACGGCACCGAGCTGAACGGTGAATATGATGAGTTCCTCGGTAACGGCTATAAAGCTCCCTGGAACTATCCGCAGGGTCAACTGTTGACCGACACCATTACCTTCCGTGGCTACCGTGGTCACCCTGGTATCGTCAGCACCTTTGATGCCACTGCAACTCCCCTAAACCCCAAAACGATTGTGAATTGCCCCTTCAACATGCCCGACGAGAATGGCAAGTTCATCCCCTTCATCTACACCGGTGAGAGCATCTACCTGACCATGTGGATTTGCAACTGGGAGGACATTCACTTGAGGTATCGCTACATGGCCTATGATGAGGCCGAGTTGCAGTGCGCCAGCCTGATGCGCTCTGGTCAGTTCTGCTTCAGCTCTGCTTCGGTTCCCGAGATTCCCGAGAACCAGCTCGAGTACTGGTATGACCTGCCCGACCACCGTCTGCCCGCATTCCGCACTCCTTACTACACCAGCGACATCCGCATCACGACTCCCGAACTGTCGGCCACCACTGAGCTGTACGACATCGACGACTTGAGCACCGTTATTGCTCCTGCCGAGGATGGCAACTACTACAGCCTCGACCACAGCAAGACTTACATCCTCATCGTTGATGGCGAGTTCCAGCAGATTGTCGAGTTCCAGGACATCTACAGCGATATCGACGTAGTGATCATGAAGGACATGACCGCTGTTGAGGAGGTTAATGCCGAGAAGGCTGTTTCGAGCGTAGCTTACTACAACCTTGCCGGTCAGATGAGCGAGCAGCCCGTTAATGGTGTGAACATCGTTGTCACCACCTACAGCGACGGTAGCCGCACCACCGCTAAGGTCATCAAGTAAAAAAACTTAAGGGCTCAACTGAGCTCCACATTATTTAAAAGAACTCTTGTCTTGAGCCGCTTCCAAAGTGATGGAGGCGGCTCACTTTTTTTTTGCATATAGCAGTCAGCACATTTTTTTGGGGGGTTGTGCTTTTTGACATGGTGAAACGATATGTAGAGGTCGTAATTTTGCAGCGTCAACAGGACACACGATGTCCATCGACAAGGATAATTGCTTTAAAAACGAATCATACCATGAAAACACCAACAAACAACGAACAGCACACTCGCGTGCTGCAAGCCGCCTATCAGGCGTGGATGAATGCGGCAGGACTGCGGCAATCGCGGCTGCGCAACAAGCGGTTCACCTATGGCGACCAATGGGGCGACCTGGTGAAGGATTACCAGGGGCGGGTGATCACCGAAGGCGAGCATCTTGCCAACCAGGGCTGCCAGAGCATCACCAATAACCTGATTCGTCAGTTAGTGAAGACCATCGTTGGGCGCTTCCGCTCCCAATACATCAAGAACGATGACGAGAAAACGGCAGCTGCGCTTGCCCGTGCCACTCAAGACAATGAACTGGACGAACTCGACAGCCGTGCCCTCGAGGAGTTCCTTATCTCGGGCTGCTGCATCCAGCGCGTGGAGACCTACCATGAGCCTGGAAGCGAAGAACGGGTAAGGGTGGATAATGTGAATGTGAACCGCTTGTTCACCGGGCCCATGAACGACACCCGGGCATGGGACTGCGAGCTAATCGGGCAACTGCACGACCTGAACATCGCCCAACTGCTGCGCCGCGTGGCAGACGGCAATCAACGCAAGGCGGCATGGGTGCGGCGCCTGTACACCGATGGTGCCGAGTCGCGCCTCGCCGACTTCACGACGCGCCTCGGCGCCGACTCACAACTGGGAACCGACTTCTGGCACGCCCGTGACGGCAAATGCCGCGCCATCGAGGTGTGGACGCTCGAGAGCCGCGAGGTGATGGTTTGCCACAACCGCCGCGAGGGGACACTCACCGTGGAGCCTGCCGGAACTGTCAGCCGCCAGAAGAGCCGTCCCGATATCACCACACGCTGGGACATCGCCACAGTGTGGCACTGCCGATGGTTCAGTCCGATGGGCGACCTGCTGTGCGAGTACGACTCGCCATGGGTCCACGGCAGCCATCCGTTCGTCATCAAGCTCTACCCGCTCACCGATGGCGAGGTGCATGCCGTGGTCGAGGACATCATCGACACGCAGAAGCACGTCAACCGCCTGATCTCGTTGCTCGACCAAGTGATGCGCTCGAGCGCCAAGGGTGTGCTCCTGTTCCCCGAGACAGCGCTGCCCGAAGGTTGGACATGGGAGGACGCACGCCGCTGCTGGTCAAACGCCAACGGCTTGCTACCCTACAATCCACGTTACGGCGAGGCCAAGCCCGAACAGGTGAACGCCAACGGCACCAACATCGGAGCCTTTCAGATGATTGAGCTGCAGATGCGGCTGTTCGAGGAAATCAGTGGCGTCAGCGGTGCCCTTCAGGGCAAAGAGCCCACGGTGCTCGGTGCCCATGCCTACGAATTGCAAAGCGAGAATGCCAACATCGCGCTGAGCGACGTGATGGACACCTTCCAGGCCTTCCGCCGCCAACGCGACAGGAAAATTTTAAGAATTAGGAATGAGAAATCAGAAATGAGAAATTAGGAGTTTTTTTATTCACCTATAATTTATAAGCCATGAAGAACGAACAAGAAAATCTTGAACAACAAGAGCAGGCGACTCAGGTGGTCACGCCACCTCCCTTTCGCCCGAGTGATGAACCGCAAGAGGCACTGGCGCCGGAGCCGCCCGCCTCCCCTACCCTTGACGACAGGATCGCCCAACTGGGGCTTGACGAGAGCACCAGCAACCGCCTGTCACAACTCGCTGGCGGCTTGGACGCCGCCTCGCTGTCACCGGAACTACTGAGTACCCTAGCCCGCGGCATCACCCACGACCAAGATGTGGAGAATGCCGATGCGGCGGGCTACCTGCGCGGCCGCAACGAGAAAATCGAGGCCGTGCTGCCACCGCAGCCCCAAGACGACGAGACATCCCGAGCCCCCATCTTTCCCCGCTACTGCCGCCGCAGCATTTGGGACTAAAGATCTTAGGTTTTAGGCCTTAGGTGTAAGGCGACATAAATAACATTTTATCTAAACACTTTAAAACATTTAAAACCATGAATTACAACAGTTTTTTCAAGATCGTGCGCTGGATGCGCAACCACAAGAAGTTTGTCATCTTTATCATCACCATCATCCTGATTGCCATCTTGGCATCATGCGGGATGCTGGTTGAGACCGGCACCAGCCTGGCCGTCGGAATGATTGTCACCGGGGTTGAAGACGGTAAACACGTCGTTGACGGTCCTCTCACCACCGACCTGAGCCATGAGGGCTCTCCCGACCTGCTGCTCAACGAGATTGACCAGCAAATCGTAAAAATCCGCCCCATGTCAACGCCCATCGACCAGATTTCGCGCTACGGGGGCAGCAAACATGCAGGCAGCATGGTGGTGGACTATTACAGCGTTGACACCAAGCCGACGCACACCACCCTGATGACCGACGTGGATGAGACTGGAGACTCTTCAGGCTCAGATACCCCCACCGTCGTCATCCACACCGAGAATGACGACATCTTTGACCCCACCGACACGATCCTGGTGCGCAGCGTGTCGGGCTATCAGGCTAACGGTGTCACCGAGAGCGCCCAGGACCTGATTCTCTATGTCGTGGACCGCGATGCCAACGGCTTGACGGTGATGGCGGTGAATGGCCCTACGGTGAACGGCGTGCGCAACTGCTTCCCCGAGATTCCCAGGGGCACGACCCTCGTACGCATGGGACGCGCCGCCAGCGAGTTGGACGTGCAGTCACCGCAGTTTGAGGCACTGCCCACCAAGAGCCGTAACCTGTGCCAGATTTTCAAGATGCAGGTAGAGCAGTCGATGCTGCAGCGCCTCTCTAACAAGGAGGTGGGCTGGACGATGAGCGACCAGGAAGAGGCCGCCGTCTATGACATGCGCCTGGGCATGGAGAAGTCCTTCCTCTTCGGTTCAGCACGTCAGTTGTGGGACAATAACAAGAAGGAGCACATCTACTTCACCGGCGGCATCTGGAGCCAGGCCGGCAAGGACTTCTATGTCGAGTCGAGCGCAGAGTTCAACGAGAACAAGATGATTGAACTGATGCGCAAGGCCTTCACCGGCAACGCCGGCAGCAAGCGCAAGATCCTCATCGGCGGCAGCGGTCTCATCAGCCGCATCAGCAAACTCGACTATACCCGCGTCATCAGCGCCGGGCAGCATGTGTCCAAGTGGGGTATAGATTTCAGTGAGTTGCGATCGAAATTTGGTTGCCTGTATCTGTTGCTCAGCGAGGTGTTTGACGAGATGGGCATGAGCGAGTTCGGCATGGTCATCGACCCCGAGTATATCCAGAAGTATGTCCACATCCCCTTCAGCACCGAGCAGCTGAACCTGAAGAAGAGCGGCGTGCGCAACGTTGACGCACTGGTGATGACCGAGGCCTCGTGCCTTGTGCTGCGCTACCCCAAGGCCCACATGCGCATCAACTTCCGATGAAACACTTCACCATTCAGGAGTTGACGCGGTCCGACACCGCCCGTCGCCTGCACATCAACAACACGCCGCCCGCCAGTGCGGTCAGGGCCTTGCACGAACTGGTTGACCAGGTGCTCGATCCCTTGCGCGAAGCCTGGGGTGGCCCCATCAGGGTGAACAGCGGCTACCGCTGTCCCGCGCTAAACAAGGCCGTGGGCGGCACACCGGGCAGCCAGCACCAGCGTGGCGAGGCCGCCGACATCACCGTCGGCTCGCCCGCTGGAAACCGCCGCCTGCTGGCGCTCATCAAGCGCCTCGACCTGCCCGTTGACCAGTGCATCGACGAGAAAGGTTGTCGCTGGATCCACGTCAGCCACCGCTCCGGCCGCAACCGCCGCCAGTACATGAAATTCTGAGGCCACCATCAGAACGACAATCAGAACAATTGAAAACAAGTCCTATGTTTGCACCGCCAAAGTCAAACATAGGGCTTGTTTTCTTTTTATTTTAGTGTGCGACTTTCCATAAAAATTGCTATATTTGTGGTCACTAAATGGATTACAACCCTCAATCACTTGACCTGTATGAAGAAAAAACTGACTTTTTTCCTGTTTTTGTTAACCGTTGGTTTGGCGGCTGTGGCGCAGCGTACGCCCACTATGGGGTGGAGTTCGTGGAATACGTTCGCACTTGACATCAATGAGCAACTTATCCGCCAGCAGGCTGACGCCATGCACAACAGCGGCCTGCAGCAGGCGGGCTACCGTTATATCAACATCGACGACGGCTACTGGCAGGGACGTGGCAAGGACGGCTACCTGCGGCTGAACATGGACCGTTTCCCTAACGGCATGCGCTCGCTGGTGGACTACATCCACTCGCTGGGGCTCAAGGCGGGCATCTACACCGATGCCGGCGACAACACGTGCGGCTCGGGCAACCGTCAGGCATGGGGTCTGGGCGTGGGTATGGCGGGCCATGAGGAGCAGGACTGCCAACTCTACTTCCGTGACTGGGACTTTGACTTTATCAAGGTGGACTGGTGCGGCGGCAGGCACATGAACCTCAACGGGAAAGACCAGTACACGCTGATTTCCAACGCCATACGCAACTGCGGCAAACAAGACGTCGTCTTCAACATCTGCTGCTGGGGATTTCCTGGCCTGTGGGCCGCCAATGTGGCCGACTCGTGGCGCACGACAGGCGACATCTACGACAGTTGGGAATCGGTCAAGGGGATTCTCGCCGAGAACCTGTACCTGAGCGCCTACTGCCACGACGGGCATTACAATGACATGGACATGCTGGAGGTGGGACGCTCGATGTCACAAGTTGAGGACGAGACCCACTTCGGGATGTGGTGCATCATGGCATCGCCACTGCTCATCGGCTGCGACATGGCGAACATCAGACCCGAGTCGTTGAAACTGCTCACCAACCGCGACCTCATCGCCTTGAACCAAGACCCGCTGCACCTGCAGGCCTATCTCGCCGCCAAGCAGGGAGACTGCTTCATTATGGTCAAGGACATCAAGGAATTGCAGGGCAAGGAACGCGCCGTGGCCATCTATAACCCCAGCGACGCGGAACAAACGGTGAACCTCAAGTTCAGCACCATCGACCTGGGCGGAAAAATCGAGTTATATGACTGCTTCGCGCAGCGCAGTGCCGGCAATGCCCGCGACTCGCTGGCTATCACCGTGCCCGCCCACGGCACCCGCATCTACCGCGCCAAGGGCGAGCAACGGCTGGAACGCAAAATCTATGAGGCTGAGACGGCAGTGCTGGGCCATTACCAAGAGCAACTGCCTCCCGAATACGTCATCACCGGCTGTTATTATTCCGACCCCAAAACCTCGGGAGGCTACATGGCCTGTTACCTGGGTTACCGTCCCGGCAACGACCTGAAGTGGCAACACGTGTATGCCCAGAAAGCGGGACAACGGACGATGACCGTGCGCTGCTTTGCGGGCGACTGGCGGGAATTCCGTGTGGATGTCAACGGCAAGAATATGGGTGTCTATCCCCTGCGCGGCAAGGACTGGACAACACCGCACTATATCAAGGTCGTTATCGACCTGAACGAGGGCGACAATGTGATTCGCCTATGGAACGACGGCGCCATGATGCCCGACATCGATATGATGGAGCTGGATTAGAGATTAGAGATTAGTGATTAGTGATAAAGCGTTTAGACAATTGGAAAAGACCATCAAGATAGCCATCATCAGCGACCTGCACGTGATGGCACCCGAACTGCTCAAGAAGGACGGCAGCGCCTTTGAGCAATACCTGAACCGTGACCGCAAGATGCTGCGTGAGAGTGTGGAGATTCTCGACACCCTGGTGACGGATATCATCGACTTGAAGCCTCACCTGGTGCTCGTGACCGGCGACCTCACCAAGGACGGCGAGCGGGCAAGCCACCTGCTCGTCGCCGACCGCCTGCAGCGCCTGACAGATGCCGGCATCCAAGTGCTTGTCGTCCCCGGCAACCATGACATCAACAATCCCGATGCAAGAGTGTATGACGGCGACACCACCTCTGCCGCCGAGACAATCACGCGCAACGAGTTTGCCGAGATATACCGCCATGCGGGCTATGACGAGCATTCCCGTCGCGACAATGACACGCTGAGCTATTGCCGCGACGTCACCGAGGGGCTTACCATCCTGGCCATCGACGCCTGCATGGACCGGCTCAACACCTTTGTATCGCGTGGTGACGCGCGTGACCACTGCAAGACCAGCGGCAACCTGGAAGCAGCAAGTCAGCAATGGCTGGTAGAACAGGCCACCGCCGCAACAGCCGCAGGCAAAAAAGTCATTGCGATGATGCACCACCACCTGGTGCCCCACTTCCACATGGAGGACACGCTGGCGGCACCCTATATGGTCGATGATGCCCGACAGCTATGCAAACGACTCATTCAAGCAGGTGTGCACGTAATCTTCACCGGGCACCTGCACATCAGCGACATCGGGCAGACCAGTGTGCGCGAGGGTAATATGGTCGAAGTGGCCACCGCTGCCGCCGTGGGCTATCCCTGCCAGTGGAGAGTGGCAACGTGCAACACGGCTGCAGGAAAGATACAGTTGCGCAGCGTCACCCTTCACAGCCTGCCGTCGAATCCCGACTTTGGGGAGCGGGCGCGCGAGGTGTTCAAGAACTGCATCCCCACGATGACTAATGGAGTGCTCACGCGGTACTGGCCCGAAATCAGCCAAGCCATTGACAACTACCGCAGCAAGCATCCCTTTGTGATGCGCTACATTGATATACCCGAAAGCCCCAAAGCGATAGCCGACCTGCTTCTCAAGAATTTACAGAAACCAGTCACTCAGGCTTATATCACATTTGCCGAGGGCAACGAGGGAGGCAGTGACAACAATGAGCTCATCAATGAGCTCATCAAGGGTGTGGACAAGGTGGTGGATCAGACCGTCAGGGGAATTCTCAAGCCGTTTGCCAAGGCAGCATTGCATCTGCGCATCTATGGCACCTTCAAACTGGTGTTGCGCAGCATCCTCGAGGACCTGAACGACATCAGCACCAGCCACGAGGCGGTCATCAATGACCACACCGCAATCATTGACCTGTAACCAGCCGCACAACCGCGTCAGCCACCCGTGACAATGTGGAATCAGGATCCATTGCCAAGTCATGGGGCAAGCCATCGCTCACGGCAATTGCCCGTTGAAGGCCAGCGACGACTGGGTCAAAACCGTCTTCCACAATACCGCAGACAGCCGCCACAGGAACACCCCGTTCACGCGCCATCTGGATGACCTGTCCAGGGCCTTTGCCCATGAGCGTCTGGCGGTCGAGTTTACCCTCGCCGGTGATGACCATGTCGGCAACGTCGAGCGCACAGGCAAATCCGTTGTGAGCGAGCACATAAGGAGCGCCAGGCAAGAGTTCACAGTCGAGCAGGTGCATCATCAAGGCGGGAATGCCTCCGGCGGCACCGCAGCCCGCCCGATTGGCGACATCAGCCCCCACAAGGTCGGCGACATGCAGCAAGCCACGCTCCAATTGTTCCACCTGCTCGGGCGTAGCGCCTTTCTGCGGGGCATAAACCCGCGCAGCACCATGGTCGCCACACAGGGGGTTATCCACATCGGTCAATAGCGTGAAATGGCAGTCGCGCACCGTCGGCGGGATGCCGAAGGTTTCGATATGGGCAATTTTTTCAAGGGATTCCCCGTTGGGATAGAGATGATGACCGTCAGCGTCAAGGAATTCCGCCCCCAGGGCACACATGATGCCCATTGCCGCGTCACAAGTCGCTGAGCCGCCCAGCCCCAGCACGATGTTGCGGCTACCGCGTTCCATCGCGTCACGCATGAGCATACCCGTGCCCAGGGTGGTTGCCCGCATCACATTGCGGGCATCATCAGGCAGCAGCGCCAGTCCACTGGCCGCCGCCACCTCGATAAGCGCCGTGCCGTCATCACACAGGAAATATTGTGCTGTGACGGGGGCCATCTGTAACATCGGGCCCATGGTGGGAACGCTCACCCATTGCCCTTGACACACGTGGGCCAGCACGTCAACAGTGCCGTCGCCACCATCGGCGACAGGCACACATGACACCGTTACGCCCTCGACTGCCTCAAGTGCCAGCCGTGCCGCCTCGTTGAGTTGCCGGGCGGTCGCCGACCCCTTGAATTTGTCAAATGCAAGGAGAACGTTCATGGTTATTTCAGAAAAAAGCTAATCGCTTAATCCACCTTGATCACAAGGAAATTGGACTTCTCCCAGAACTTGTGGGGATTGAGGATGCGCAACGTCTTGACATTGCCGTTGGTGACAATCTCGTAGGAGTCCTTGGGATGGTTGGTCATCAGTTCAGCCTTGTTGCTGTGCAAGGGAATCTCACTCAGGGTGCGACGGTCGGCCTTGGTGAAATAGGACCTCTCGAAGTCGCCCTGCAGAATCTTGGTCTTGCGCAGGAAGCCCGTCTCGATGATTTTGTTGGCCTTGAGTTCCTTCTTGGAACCGATGACATAGTAGCAGGTGTTGAGGTTATCGACCTCGGCAGTGAGCTGCTTGGACTGCTGCTGGGCAGCCTCTTTCTCCTTTGTGACGTTCTTGTTGACGGCGCTGAGGGAGTCCACGCTCTGGTTAAGGTTCTTGATCTGAACGTGGGCAGCAGCCAGTTGCTCGGTCAGGCCATTGATGGTCTTCTGCTGCTCCTCAAGCTGACCCTTGAGGTTGGCAATCGACTTCTGCATCGTCTCGTTGTAGTTGGTGGACTGCTTGAGACGCTTCTCCAGTTCGGCAAGGCGGTTCTTGTGCTTGTTGATGGCCTGCTGAATGAGGACGATATCGTCGCGCAACTGTTTCTTGCGGTCGGGGGTTTCACCATTCAGGTTATTGACCGACACAATGTCCTCAAGTTCCTTAATCTGCTCCATACCGTCAGCAATGTCGCCCATGAGTTGCATGAGGCTGTCTTTCTCGGCATTGGCGGTAGCAATTGAGTCCTGCAGCGCCATATTGATGGAATCCATGCGTGAGGTCTCATCGGTCTGCATATTGCTGCGTTGACAGGCAGGCAACGCTGCTAAGCCTATCAACAGGCAAACAAAATAGAAAATCTTTTTCATATCTAATGGCTTTTATTGGTTTGCTCTTACTTATTATATAATAACGTGTTACTCGATAAAATGTTATACTCGTGCCTGTTTTCCCTTGAAGGCGGCATACTTGTCCACCTTGACAGCCGTGGCCTGAGGGCAACCGGCAACGATGATGACAATCTCGCCCCGCGGCTCATGGGCGGTGAAATAGTCCACCAGTTCGCCCAGCGTGCCGTTGTGGGTGGTGTTGTGCAGTTTGCTGATCTCGCGCACGACACTGGCGTCGCGGTCACTGCCGAAGGCCTCGACAAACTGCTGCAGCGTCTTCAACAGCCTCACGGGCGACTCATAGAACACCATCGTCAAGGGCTGTGACTTGAGTTCGTCAAGACGCGTGGCGCGACCCTTCTTTTGAGGCAGAAAGCCCTCAAAGACAAACCGGTCGCAGGGCAGACCGGAGTTGACCAAAGCCGGCACAAACGCTGTCGCACCCGGCAGCGTCTCGACCTCTATGCCCTGACGGCGGCACTCGCGCGATAGCAGGAAGCCCGGATCGCTGATGCCCGGCGTGCCCGCATCACTGATGAGCGCCATCACAGCCCCGCCTGCCAACTGCTGCACAACGGCGGCTACCGCCTCGTGCTCGTTGAACTTGTGGTGGCTGCGCATGGGTGTGACGATGTCAAAATGCTTGAGCAACACGCCGCTGGTGCGCGTGTCCTCGGCGAGGATGGTGTCCACGCTCTTGAGCACCTCGATAGCGCGCGGTGTCATGTCTCCCAGGTTGCCCACGGGAGTGGGTACGATATAGAGTTTTCCTGCCATGGCGTTGGCGGTCAATGACTTACTGGAAGTGGTTACGTACGAGAGCCATGAAATCCTTCACCACCTCGTTCTCGCGGTCCCAGTGCAACTGGCTGTAAAAGTATAACTCGGCGTTGCCATAGCTGCGCATCGCCTCGATGTGCTCGATGGCGGTATTCAGGGCGTCGGCACTGCCAGCGAACAATTCGCGCTGGAAACGGAAACGGTCGTTGATTGACAAAGCCTTGCGGATGTCCTTGGAGAGGTGACGCTGCAGTTTCTCGTCAACACGCAACGGTGTCTCAAGCGCTTCGGCAACGGGAACATCGGTGGGTGTGGGCGGGATAGGCAGGTCCTCGGGTTCGGGAACGGGGGCAGGCTCCGCCTCAATAAACTCGACGGTGATATCAGGCTCGTCCTCAGCCTCGGGAAGCACATTGGGGTCGGGCTCGGGGACTGGCTCGTCGTTGGTAGCCTCAGGAAGTGGAGCCACAACGGGCATCTCGTCAGCGGGTTCAGGTTTGGGATTGAATACTGGTGGAACAGGGGTAGCGAACTCCTGCTGCTGAGGGTTCTCGTCAACGGGTTCCTCATCGGCCTCGATAAACTCGACGGTGATGTCCTCGTCGGGTTCACGGTCGGCGACAGGCACCTCGTCATGAGGAATGGAGTCATGTTTAGGCTCCTCATAATTCAGTTCAAACACCTCGTTGAACTCCTCTCCATTGTCGTGCTGCCACGTCTCGTCGGCGTCATAATCCTCCTCGGGCAAACCTTCGACCTCGGCTACGACGGGTTCCTCTTGTTGAGGGGTCTCTACCACGGCAGGTTGTGCGGCTGGTTGCTCAACGGGCTGGGCGGAGGCAGGCTGCTCAACGGGTTGTGCGGAGGCGGGCTGCGCCACGGCAAGTTCGATGCCGCACATCTCGGCGAGTTCACGCACCTTGCGGTGCAATTTATTGGTGATGACGTCAGGTGTGTTCTCCTCACCCAATCGGCGAGACACGAGCATCAGTCCTTCAATCTCATAGACATGAGACAGCATTTTTTCTATCGACATGTTCATAATTATCAGTATTATTGCAGCATAGCGGTTTCACACCGAATAATGCTCAAAATTAACCGTGCAAGTTTAGGCATTTTTTTTGATATACCAACTATTTTCCTTCAAAAAGATTGCAAAGGAAGGTGCCAATCTGGTCCCTGATGCTGGCACGTGAACAGTTGAAATTATTGACCAGCACAGCGAAAGCATAACGGGGCTGTTCGGCGGGGAAATAGCCCACGTAACACTGCACGTGACGCATGCTTCCCGACTTGATCACAATGCGGTCACTCAACGGATTTTTCTCCAAGGTCTTGCCGACACGGTCAGCGGCCTTGGGCATGAGGTCACACAACCTGACGCCGTCGAAACGACGGTCAGCCATCATCGTGAGCATATCACCGAAAAATCCGACCGACGCCTTGTTGCCACGCGCCAACCCACTGCCATCACGCATAAACAGCGGTTCGGTATCGATACCCTGCAGTTCAAGCCAGCGCTTGACCTCGGCAACGCCCACAGCGTCGATGTCCGAAGTCATTATCGGCAGGCTTTTCATCTCCCACTCGCGTGCTCCGATGGCGCGCAACAATGCGTGGGCGAACATATTGTCACTGCGGTCGAGCAACGAGGTGATGATTTCGACCAGTTCGGGGGACTTATGGAGCACAAGCAGCGTGCGCGAGCCTCCAGCAACCGTGTCACCATCGGCAGGAATCACCCACTCAATGCCACTGCCACGCAGGGCGCGCGATAGACTGTCGGCAAGCATGGATGCCGGAACGGGGTTGGCATAGGTATTGCGGTAACCCTTGGCTGTCGTCTCGCCCGTGAGTACCAGCGCGGGGGTGCTGTAGTCGAGGTAAGGGGTGACGGCATTGCGGCCGCGACTGCCCCGGCAACGGCTGATGACCTTGACATCAGGCACCGGCGGAGTGATGGATGAACGAGCCACACGGCCACGCGCGTCCAGGTTATAAGAGACGGTCATCAGGTTATCATGGAAGTTAAGACCATGCACCGCCGCGCCATAGTCATAGGCCAAGTCGCCCACGTCCCAGTCCTCGTCGTAATAGGGGTAGCCGTACAAGTTGTCGTCACAGGAAATCACACCCTCCACCCTTGTGATGCCGCGGGCACGCAAGGCGGCAATGACCTCGTCAACGATATTGGCCTGGCAGGGCAGGAACACCGACCCCAGAGTGGGGTCACCCGTTCCCAACACGACAATCGTGCCCGTGAAAATGCCGTCATGGACCGTGCCATCGAGATAGACAGGCGTTTCAAAGCGGAAATGAGGGCCCAACAGCCCCAGCGCGGCCGAGGACACCACAGTCTTCATCGTGGAAGCGGTGATATTGGCCTGTTCGGGACGGTAACTGGCTATTGACCGGGCAGAGTCCAAATCTATCACCTGCACCCCGACCGAGGCATATCGTAGCGAACTATGTGACACAAACTTGTTAACAGCCTCTTGAGGCGTCATCGCGGCAAGTTGTGCCACGGCAATCACGACCATCACGAGGGATAAAGCTATTTTTCTCATTTTCTTTTCTTTTTAGACCAATGTAAAGGTTTCTTCATGTAGTGACGCCAGGCATAGGGCCGACGTGACTCCAAATAATGAAGATTGCGCTGGTTGGCATAGGCCTCACGCTCAAACGAGATGTTGCGGTAAGCATTGCCCCTCATCGGCAACCTCATCAGCCACTCGATGAGATAGGCGAGGTAGAAGAACAAGAACAGCATCTCACGTTGCTGAGCGGTGTGGATGCGCTCGTGGTTAATCAGTTCGTTGCTCAGGTAAACGCCATGGTGCACAAACAATACCCCCAGCAGGTTAATCGCCGAGAAACCGCGGAAGGGTAAAATCGAGGTGCGCACAATCTTCATGGGTGCAAAGGTACAATAATTTTCATTACCCGCAGCACTCCTCACCGTTCAAGCGCTCAGCACTGTGTCATTGAGGCTTCATCGGGGCGTTTAGATGCGGCTTTTTTTAGGCATTTCTTATTGTCATCAACCAAAAAGCGGCCCAAAATGTCTTTTTTATCACCATTCAGCATTGAACAACCGATAAAAAGATGTACCTTTGTGGCAACTACATTATATTATTAGATATGGAAAGAGCAATAAGAGTATTGGTCCTTGCAGCTTTGTACGTGGCAGCAGTCATATTGGTGGAGCTGTTGGGTTTCTTCCACCCATTCGGGTGGACCTATAGTGGCGTGTTTGCCGCAGTGCTGGCAGCATGGCCCTATTTCAAGTTGTGCCAGCGTCACCCGATGCCCGGCATGGCCATCATGTGCGCCGTACTCCTGCTGATGGTTAATTTCCTTTTTGCTCAAGGTCATGAGTATTTTGCCCTGGGTTGCTTCGGCTTTGGATGCATCGCCGAGGTGTTGCGCAAGGTATTTGGCAACTACCGTGGGCGCTGGGGTGTCGTTTCCAGCTATGCTGTGATGTCGCTCATCCCGTTCAGCAAGAGCATCGTCCTGTGGATTGACTATGAGACAGCGATGAACCTTGTTATCAGCCGTATGGGGGATATCTATGCCGCACTCATGGGCCGCATGCTCTCCAAGTATATGTTCGTGGCCATGGTTATCCTCACCTTGGTTCTCGCCATTGTGACGATGATCATCCTGACCGCTAATTGGCGTCCTCGCGACCAATACCACGTCGTTAACTAATCCCTGTTATTTCCATTCACCCTTACAGAACCTTAAGGAAGTGTTGAAATAAAGAAAGGAACGAGAATACTACAAGGCAAGCCCTATGTTTGACTAAATGTCGCAAACATAGGGCTTGCCTCGTTTTATTACTCTCTGTCCGATCAGTTGGCAGTATGTCCTTCTTCGATTTCCTTGTCGATGGACTCAAACGCGCTGTGCTGGCTCTTGTACTCGGGCACAAATTCCTTCATGGCATAAATCATACCGTGTACGTCGCCATGCGCCGCCAGGCCGATAATTCCTTCGATTTTGTTGCAAACTTCCTGATAGTCATAGGTCCTTACCTTGGCAATCATGATTTTCCTGTTGACGGTTGCCGTGGTCTTCTCCTTGTCGTTGAGCAGTTCCTCATAGAGTTTCTCGCCAGGACGCAGGCCGATTTCCTCAATCTTGATGTCCACGTCAGGCTTGAGACCGGCGAGCGAAATCATGCGGCGCGCGAGGTCATAAATCTTGACGGGTTCACCCATGTCGAAAATGTAAATCTCACCGCCGCTGCCCATGCATCCGGCTTCGAGTACCAGCGAGCAAGCCTCGGGGATGGTCATAAAGTAACGGATAATCTCCTTGTGCGTCACGGTCACGGGACCACCTGCGGCAATCTGCTTACGGAACAAGGGAATCACCGAACCGTTGCTACCCAACACATTGCCAAAGCGCGTGGTGATGAACTGGGTTTGCTTGCCGCGCTTCTGTGCGTCAAAGAACAACGACTGGCAGTAAATCTCGGCAAGACGCTTGGTGCAACCCATCACGTTAGTCGGATTCACGGCCTTGTCGGTGGAAATCATCACAAATTTATAGACGTCATACTTAAGGGCCAGGTCGGCGACATTGCGTGTGCCCTTGACATTAGCAAGAATGGCCTCGGTAGGATTGATCTCCATCATGGGGACATGCTTATAGGCCGCGGCATGGAAGACGTAGCGGGGACGGAAACTCTTAAATGCCTCCTCAACGCGCTCGCGGTTGCGCACATCGCCCATGAAGAGTTCTATATCGGCTTTGGGGAAAGCCTTCTTCATTTCCAAGGCAATGTCATGCATGGGCGTTTCGGCCTGGTCAAAGAGCACAATCTTGCTGGCACCGTAGTTGGCCACCTGGCGCACAATCTCGCTGCCGATAGAGCCGCAGGCACCGGAAATGAGGACACAGGAGCCCTTGATGTGCTCGCTCACCAACGGGTTATTCAGCACGATGGGATCACGTCCCAAGAGGTCTTCAATCTGCACCTCCTTAATAAATGTGGAGATGTTCTTCTCCTCCTTATCCTGGTCAAACTCTGCCACCTTGTTCATCGCCAGCAGGGGGATGTCATTTTTGATGAAATAGTCGGCAAAACCACTGTGCATCAAGTTATTGCTCTTGCTGTCGAACAATAAGGCATCGATGTTCTTCTTTGCGAAAAGTTCACCCAGCATTGTGGGATCAAAGCGATAGACCTTGAAACCGTTAATCTCGCTGCTTTCCTGCCCTGCCTTGATACTTAACAGGCCCACGGGCAGATACTTACCGCCAATCTCACCCTTAAGGGCGTTAGCGAGGAACACCGAAGCGAACGAGGTGCCCAACACCAAGACACGATTGCGCCCTTTTGTAGCACTGTTCATGCGCATGTACAGGTACTTGATGCATAATCGTTCAATCATCATCATCGAGAACGAGAGGGCACCAATAACCAAAACATCCCAGAACTTCATGAACGGTGCCCCAGAAATAATGAGGCGCCCGACATTTAATCCGAACAGTAACAGGGTGGAAAAGACAATGACGAGGAAGATACGGTACAAATCCTCAATCACCGATAGACGGATGACACATGTGTAACTCTTTGACAGAAAAGTAACAGCAAAATAAACTGCAAGAACAAGAAAAGCATTCAACAGGATGGTACCTGAAGGCTGAACAAAATGTGATGAATACATGTCAGCCACCACGGTTGAGATAAAACTCACCAAAACGATGAGCATGTCAAGAAGCAATATAATCCACCTGGGTGTTGTCTTGACTTTAAACCATCGGAAAACCCTCAGATCCAGAAGTTTATTGAAAAATGTCTCCATCTATTGTATCTCAGTGCTAAATAATCTTTTCATCACTCGTCAATCATGGTCAAGAGTTGTCAGTACGGCCATCGGCGAGTCTCACAAAGTGCAAAATTAAGTATTTTCCAATAATTAACAATATAAAATGGGAAAAAACCAACCTCGAGGCTACTTATAGCCGTAATTCCAGCAAGAGGAATCACCATTGAAAACTAACTTTCAAACACGACACGATAGGCGTCGGCCTTCTTGTCCAAGGCAAGTGGATAGGCTCGAGAAGTGGACGGCATCCGCCAAAACCTGATGGGATGGTTCGCTATACTACAATCCACCGGTTCCAGGATAGAGGGGACATTGATGGAGGCCTGGGCAGCGACCACTGAAGCCGCTTTTTCGCCAGTCGCAACAATCTGGTTGATAGACGGATGGGCATCAAGCAGCGCAGTCAAGTTGATAGGTTCCACAATCTCCAGGAACTTATCGCTGGCATTGTCCTTGAGGCGCCTCACGGCCATCGCAGTGTCCCACAAGGCAATGCCTTCCCTGTCAAGCAACGACTTGATGGCATCCAGGTCAAAACGCCGTGACTCGCTATCCCACAATGCATCACGGTCGTTCATGAAGATGATGCCCATTACCCTCCAGAAGTCGTTGATGCGGTTGGGATAGAAAAACGGCATTGACCAACGCTCAGGCTTAGGCGGGAACGTGCCCAGAAAAAGGTAACGCGCCCGGTCAGGGATATATGGCGGCCACGGATGGCGCTCAACAGGGTGTTCGATTGTGTTCATAGGGCGCAAAGAAAGCAAAAAAACGCTTAGAAAGTATGTTTTTCCAGAAAAAAACACCGCTTATTTCAATTTTTACTATCTTTGCACTTTAAAAACAACTATCAATATCAACAATAGGAAATATGAAAATTCGTAATCTTTTACTGCTTGCCGTAACAGCGTTACTGCTCACGGCGTGCAATGCCGGTAAGAACGTCCCCTACATGATTAATATCGACGAGATACCCACTTCCCAACTTGCTGAAGCCTCAATCCAAGCTGGTGACTTCACCATTAAGCCTGGCGACATGTTGCAGATCAACGTGACAGCTTCAAAAGAGGAACTGGTAAGACCGTTTAACAAAATTAAGTATGTGCCCACCTTGGGTTCGGGCAACAGCGTTTCCATGGGTGACCGCGGTGCCTTATTCTATCAGGTTGACGACGATGGCAACATCGAGTTTCCCATTCTTGGCAAACTTCACATTGTGGGCATGACGAAGAAGGCTGTTGAGAACCATGTTGCATCGCTGATTTACCCTCAGTACTTAAATGAGAGACCCGAAGTGGAATGCCGCATCCAGAATTTCCGCGTGTACTGCTTGGGTGAATTTGGTCACGCCGGAGTTGTCTATGCCGAGAATGGCCAACTTACCGTGGTTGAAGCCATAGTCCGCTGTGGAGACTTGGGCCTTCAGGGACGCCGTGACAATATTATGCTTATCCGTACTGACCCCACCGGCCAGCGTACGGTGAAGCGCATCAACATCAACGACGCCAACTTCTTAGCATCGCCTGATTTTTTCCTGCAGCAAAATGATATTCTGTACGTAGAGCCCACCAAGTACAAGAAGCGCAGCATCTGGAGCGTGCCGCCCGCATACTCGTTCGGTGTCGGCGTGATGGGTACCCTCATGTCAATATTTACATTCATCACTGTAAGGGCAAAACTGTAAAAAACGTTTTATTATAGCCTACTGAGCGGCTCACCCCAATGGGATGAGCCGCTTACTGTTTTCGTAGCACTGACAAAATGTCAGTTTTCGTTCTATTGGCACAAGTATTGAGAGCTCTTGCGACGGAAAAACAAATAACCAAAATGCTAAGAAAGGAGACACAACTATATGAATTTCAACAATTTTACTATCAAAGCACAAGAAGTCGTCCAGAAAGCAGTTCAACTGACGCGCGCTGGCGGCAATCAAGCTGTAGAGCCCGAACATCTGCTTAAAGCAGTCATTACCGAGGGTGACGCCGTGGTGCGCTTCATCTTCCAGAAGTTGGACATCAACCCTGCTAACGTGGAACGGCCCCTGGAAGCCGCATTACAAAAGTTACCACGCGTCAATGGTGGCGAGCCTTACCTGAGCAATGACGGCAGCAAAGTCCTTGAAAAGGCGAGCGACATTGCCAGCAAGAGTGGTGACCAGTATGTGACCGTCGAGGCTATCCTGATGGCACTGTTCGAGGTCAAATCCACGGTATCCAGCATCCTCAAGGATGCGGGAATGACTCATGACGATCTCAAAGCCGCCATCGATGAACTTCGTAAGGGCAAAAACGCCACTTCGCAGAGTGCCGAGGAGCAGTATAACGCCTTGAGCAAGTATGCTGTCAACCTCAATGAGCGCGCCCGGCAAGGCAAACTCGACCCCGTCATCGGTCGAGATGACGAAATCAGGCGCGTGCTTCAGATTCTGAGTCGTCGCACCAAGAACAACCCCATCCTCATCGGCGAACCGGGAACCGGCAAGACCGCCATCGTCGAAGGGCTGGCCCAGCGCATCGTGCGCGGTGATGTGCCCGAGAACTTGAAGATGAAGCAGGTTTATTCGCTCGACATGGGCGCATTGATCGCTGGCGCCAAGTATCAGGGCGAGTTTGAGGAACGACTCAAGTCGGTCATCAACGAAATCACCCAAGCCCAAGGCGAGATTATCCTGTTCATCGACGAGATCCACACCCTTGTGGGCGCCGGCAAGAGCAGTGGCGCGATGGATGCCGCCAACATCCTCAAGCCCGCGCTGGCACGTGGCGATTTGCGCAGTATCGGTGCCACGACCCTTGACGAGTACCAGAAATACTTCGAGAAGGACAAAGCGCTGGAACGCCGTTTCCAGATTGTCATGGTCGATGAGCCAGACGAGGAGAGCAGCATCGCCATCCTGCGAGGCTTGAAGGAGAAATATGAGAACCATCACAAAGTGCGTATCAAAGACGACGCCATCATCGCCGCTGTGCAGCTGAGCCAGCGCTACATCAGCGACCGGTTCCTGCCCGACAAGGCCATCGACCTGATTGACGAGGCCGCCGCCAAGCTGCGCATCGAGATGGACAGTGTGCCCCAAGGACTCGACGAGATTTCCCGCAAGATTTCCCAACTCGAGATTGAGCGGGCCGCCATCAAGCGTGACGGTGACGAGGCCCGCATTGCCGTACTGGACAAGCAGATTGCCGAACTCAAAGACCGCGAGAGCGACTATAACGCCAAGTGGAAAAGCGAGAAAGAACTGATTAACAGGATTCAACAGAACAAAATCGACATCGAGCAGCTCAATTTTGAGGCTGAACGGGCCGAACGCAACGGCGACTATGGCCGCGTTGCCGAGATACGTTACTCACTCATCAGGCAGAAGGAAGAGGAGAACCGTCAGATTCAAGACCGCCTGCGTGATATGCAAGGCGACAAGGCGCTCATCAAGGAGGAGGTCGATAGCGACGACATCGCCGAAATCGTTTCCCGCTGGACCGGCATCCCCGTGACCAAGATGCTCCAGAGCGAAAAGGAGAAACTGCTCCATCTCGAGGAGGAACTCCACAAGCGCGTCGTCGGCCAGGACGATGCCATCAAGGCCATCAGTGACGCCGTGCGCCGCAGCCGTGCCGGATTGAATGACCCCCGCCGTCCCATCGGCTCATTCATCTTCCTGGGCACTACGGGCGTGGGTAAGACCGAGTTGGCCAAGGCGCTTGCCGACTATATGTTCAACGACGAGAACATGATGACGCGTATCGACATGAGCGAGTATCAGGAGAAATTCTCGGTCACCAGGCTCATCGGCTCGCCTCCCGGCTATGTGGGTTACGACGAGGGCGGACAGTTGACCGAAGCCGTCAGGCGCAAGCCTTATTCGGTAGTTCTGTTCGATGAAATCGAGAAGGCCAACCCCGATGTGTTCAACGTGCTGCTGCAAGTGCTCGACGACGGCCGTCTGACCGACAACAAGGGCCGTACGGTCAACTTCAAGAACACCATCATCATCATGACGAGCAACCTGGGTTCCAGCCTCATTCGTGAACGTTTGGAACACTTGAACGACAGCAACCGTGACGAGATAATCGGGCATACGCGCGATGAGGTGATGGAGATGCTGAAAAAGACCATCCGTCCCGAGTTCCTCAACCGTATCGACGAGATTATCATGTTCACGCCGCTCGATGAGGAGCAGATACGCCAGATTGTTGCGATGCAGCTCAATAGCGTCAAGAAGATGCTCGCCAAAAACGGCATCACCCTTGAAGCAACCGATGCAGCCATCGAGCTGCTGGCCAGGGCAGGCTATGATCCCGAATTCGGTGCACGTCCCGTCAAGCGTGCCATCCAGGGCATGGTGCTCAACCAGTTGAGCAAGGACATCATCGCCATGCGCGTCAACCGTGAGCGCCCCATCATTATCGACGCCCAGAACGGTGAACTCGTATTCAAGAATTAAGCAATAGCATTCAGCAATTTGCGATAATAGTGTGGGCGACAGTTTGAATGACTGCCGCCCACATATTTTTTTAAATCAGTGATGTCAACTAAAAACCGACGAATTCTGGGGTCATTGCCTCGAGGGGGAGTCCCTTGAGGTCCTTATCACTCAAGACCATGTCGGCACGGTCAATGCGCCAATCGATGCCCAATGCAACATCGTCAAACCGCAAGGTTGCCTCACTCTGGGGGGCATAAAGGTTATCCACCTTGTACTGGAACTGGGCAACATCGCTCAGCACCACAAAACCATGGGCAAAACCACGAGGGATAAACAACTGGTAGCCGTTGTCTTCACTCAGTTCCACAGCAATGCTTTTGCCCCAAGTGGGGCTGCCATGCCGCAGGTCCACCACGACGTCGAGAACCGTGCCTTGTGAGACGCGAACCAACTTGGCCTGGCTCCACTCGCCACGCTGGAAGTGCAGACCACGCAACACCCCCTTAGTCGAGAATGACTCGTTGTCCTGCACAAAGTCCACATGGCCAACATGAGCCTCAAACTCGCCTTGCTTGAACACTTCACAAAAGTATCCCCTCTTATCCCCAAAGCGCTTAGGCTTGATTACCCAAACGCCGCTGATGTTCTGCTCAATGAATTCCATTTCCTGTTTTGCGGTTAATCAGTGTGCAAAGTTAACCATTTTTGGCCTTACGAGCAATCTAATTCAAGAAAATTTAGTACTTTTGTCATTCGGTTCAAAACTCACTATTTTTTATGAAGAAGACAGCACGCAACGTCATCCTGTTTGATGACAATGAGGTGCGCAAGCAGCTCATGCCACTCACCTATACACGTCCCACCGCCATGCTGCGTGTGGGCATCACCACCATCGGCGAGAAATGGCAGTCGATGCTGGGCGAGGCCAACTACAGTTACCTCACCGTGCCCTACCTGAAGAAAAAATACCCGTTGCACGCCCGTCGCAGCAGCAATCTCATGGTGGCTGGACACGTCATCCCCACCCCCGAACTGGCCCAGCAGGTGCTGTCGCTGCAACTTGGCGAGGCGCTTATGGTCGGCGAGGAACTCATTGCCTTTAACGGCAGTGCCCATGACTACGATGCCCACCATTACACCCGCGTGCTGTTCCCTGAGAACATACCGCTCATCGTGAAGCATCTGTATGACATCTTTGAGTTCAACCGTCTGGTGCTGGAGCAGGACTTCAACCGCCTGACCGCAGGACGCGAGTCTCAGCAGTTGTCCGCAACCAATACCGTCATCGGTGACCCTTCCCGCATCTTTATCGAGGAGGGGGCCTACGTCGAGGGCGCTATGCTCAACACACATGAAGGTCCCATCTACATCGGCAAGAACGTCGAGGTGATGGAGGGTGCGTGCATCCGCGGCGGCTTTGCCGCCTGTCATGATGCCAAGGTGAGAATCGGCGCAAAGGTCTATGGTGCCACCACACTCGGGCCTCACGTCAAGATAGGCGGTGAGGTCGAGAACACGGTATTCATCGGCTACAGCAACAAGGCTCACGAGGGTTTCCTGGGCGATGCCGTCATCGGAGAGTGGTGCAACATCGGCGGCGGCACCACAGCAAGCAACCTCAAGAACGACTATGGCGAAATTAAACTGTGGAACTATGCTACCAAGCGTTTTGAGCGCACAGGACTGCAGTTCTGCGGCCTGTTCATGGGCGACCACAGCAAAATTGGCGTCAACGGCATGATCAACACGGCCACCGTCCTTGGCGTCGGTGTCAACATCCATGGCGCGGGATTCCCCCGCAACTTCGTGGCCTCATTCCAGGAGGGAAGCGCGGCAGCCGGTTTCAAGGACGTGCCGCTCGAGACCTTCTACACCATTGCCGAGCGTGTCATGTCACGACGCAACATCGCGCTGACCGAAGTTGACCGTGCGATTTACAAGGCCATTTACAACATCCGCGACCGCTACAAGTAAGCCACGAGTCAATGAATATATCAACGCTATCATAACACTACACAAATCCACCACATGAAATATCTTCACGTCACATCATTATTCCTTATAGCCATGCTGATGTCGCTATCGGCGGCTGCTGAAACGGCACGGGTGGATTCGTGCTCTGAAGACGGCATCGTCCCACTGCCTGAACAGCCCTCGGCAACCACAGTGATGACACAACGCCTGTCTCAAGAGATGCCGGCATCTGACCTTTACGAGCCGCATCATGGCATGGACTTCACCTTTTTGAAAAACACGACCAATCCCGAGGCCAAGCCCTACACCTTCATGCAGGACCAGACGTGGGTTGGTATTCCCGTGTTTGTGGCCGGCATGATTGCCAAGGGTGAGAAAACAGCCTTTAGACAGAACTACAATAATACCAATACCAGGATCCGTCTCATTAAGTATAACTTCCACAGCGAGATTGACAACTACACGCAGTTTTCGGGCATCGCCTTGACTGCAGGCTTGAAATTGGCAGGTGTAGAGGGACGCTCCAGTTGGCCACGCTTGTTCGCTTCATCGTTGGCGTCCTATGCAGTGATGGCGGGCTTTGTCAATGGTATCAAGTACACTGCCAGCGAGATGCGCCCTGATGGATCGACACGCAACTCATGGCCCTCGGGCCACACGGCTACCGCCTTTGTCGGCGCTACCATTCTTCACAAGGAGTACGGCTTGACTCGCTCACCATGGTACTCGATTGCGGGCTACTCATTGGCCACCGCCACTGGCGTGATGCGCGTGCTCAACAACCGTCATTGGATCAGTGACGTGCTCTCGGGAGCCGGTATCGGCATTCTCTCGACCGAGTTGGCCTACGGCATCTGCGACTTGCTTTTTAAGGAGAAAGGCCTGCTGATGAACGACTTGAGCTATTTTCCTGACCTGAGCAAGAGCCCCTCGTTCTTCTCCATCTCGATGGGAATCGGCTTTGGCAACAAGCACCTCAACCTGCCTGCTTTCAGAAACGGATTCACAGATAGTGAAGGCGCCCAATATGAAATTGAAGCTGCCGAACCCTTGCATCTCAAGTTCCGCTCGGCTACTGCCGTAGGTGTCGAGGGTGCCTGGTTTTTCAATCCTTATGTGGGTGTCGGAGCCCGCTTGCGTGTAAAGAGCACGCCCATCAATGGCTGGTCACAGTTTGCCAATATTGAGCAAAAAAGTATGGAAGACATTGCCAATAATCCCGATTACAAGAACTCCATCAAATACTTCAACCTCGATATCGAAAGCGACCACATTACCGAATTTGCCGCCGATGCCGGCATTTACTTCAGCCTGCCTTTATCCAAACGTTTTGCCATTGGCAGCAAGTTGCTCGTTGGCCACAGCGTGATGGACGACATTGAAATAAAAGCCACCTTCCTGGGAGACAGGCTTGACTATGATGGAGAAGGCCATTTCACTCCGCTCGATGAGGTAGCCTATTGTGAGTGGGAATACATCAATGTCCATGCCTCCAACTCGATGAAATTCGGCTCAGGCATTTCTCTCACCTACGCTCACAAGAACTCATTCTCATGGAGGGTCTTCTGTGACTATGATTATGCCCGCAAGACATATACAGCCTCCTATGCTCCCTTCAACTACGTGGATGAGTTTTGTCCACAACTACGCGATGAATTCATCGAAACGTTCGGCTGGAATCCCGTGCAGACCTACACGTCCAGTGCCCGCAAGCACCTGCATCAGTGGGTTTTGGGCGGCGCCCTGTGCGTCTCATTTTAATTAGGAGTTAGGAGTTAGAAATTGATATGGCTATGACTAAAGAGGATTTGAAGATAGTTTTTTTCGGGACTCCCGATTTTGCAGTCGAGAGCCTTAGCCAGCTGGTGGACGGCGGTTATAACGTGGCCGCTGTGGTCACCATGCCCGACAAGCCCGCTGGACGCGGACGCCAGCTCCAACAGAGCGACGTCAAACGTTATGCCGTGGAACACGGCTTGCCCGTGCTGCAACCCGTGAGCCTCAAGGACGAGACGTTTATCGAGCAGTTGCGCTCATTTGACGCCCAACTGTTTATCGTCATCGCCTTCAGGATGCTGCCCGAGGCCGTGTGGCAGATGCCCCCGTTGGGCACCTTCAACCTGCACGCCTCATTGCTGCCGCGATACCGCGGTGCCGCGCCCATCAACTGGGCCGTGATGAACGGCGACACCGAGACTGGTGTGACCACTTTTTTCCTCAAGCACGAGATTGACACGGGCGACGTCATTCAGCAACGCTCTTGCCCCATCGGGCGACACGAGAACGTTGAGGATATCCATGACCGCCTGATGGTGATGGGCGCCGACATGGTGCTCGAGACCGTTGATGCCATCATCGACGGCACCGTCCATCCCATTCCCCAAGACCAGATGCTCACAGCAGGTCAACAACCGACTCCCGCTCCCAAGATTTTCAAGGACACCTGCCGCATCGACTGGAGCCGCCCCGCCGAGCAACTGTATAACCACATCCGCGGCCTCTCACCCTACCCTGCCGCCTGGACGACGCTGGTGAGCGATGACGGCAAGGAACCCATCACCGTGAAAATTTATGCCACTGGTGAGCCCCAGCCAATCACTGGCAGCGAGAAGCCCGCTCCTGGCACCATCGATGCCGACCGCAAGACACTGCGCGTGGCCTGTGGCGACGGCTGGCTCGAAGTCTTGTCCCTGCAACAGTCGGGCAAGAAGCGGATGGACACCGATGCCTTCCTGCGCGGCTTCATCCTCAACCCGACGACGCACTGCGAGTAACCCTCGCTACAATACACGCTACCGAACATATCGCCAACTAACACATTGCGGGGTGTCCCTGGTCTGGGACACCCCGCAACAGTTGGGTTATGATTTCTCAGAGAACTGAACAGCTCCCGGAACTATCATTCAAAAAACGACATACTTCATCTTGCCCACGGTGCGGGTGGCTGCTGTACCATGCTGCTGCTCCAGAATCATGTCAACCAGATCGGTCGCATCAGCAATGTCAATCTGACCGTCGCCATTGACATCGGCACAGATGGTGCAGATGGGCATCGTCCTATCCAGCAAGAAGTCGATAATTGCGGTCTCATCAGCGATACCAACAATGCCATCGTGATTAACATCACCGAGTGCATACGGATGCTCATTCTCGAACAGGGTTACCTCCTCGATGTTACTCCAGTCGCTCTCAGTACCGTCCATGTAGACAGCCTTAACCCTGTACAGGAAGGTGCCATCGGCAGTGAGGTTCTCAACAGTGTAGAACTTGTCGGTAATGTCAGTGATCAGGCGATAATTCTCATCACCGTTCTCGATAGCCATCATCGCTGCCTGTGCATTGATATCACCAGCATAGATGGTGATGCCCGACATGCAGAACAGACCGCTCACACCGGTGAACGTCACATTATCGCTCTCGGCGCAGTCAAGGACTACCATATGGGAGGTGAAGTCGGTGCTGCTGACTGTCACATTCTGAGAACCTGCGCTGGTAGCCACATTCACGGTGACAGAGGTGCCGTAATTGCTGCTGAAGATGCTGGCATCGAATACCACGGTAACCTTGTCATAGCCTGTCAAGTCATAGGTCTTGCTGGCCACGGTAAAGACATAAGAATAGCTGTTCTGAGTCAACTGGCCGGTGATGATTGCACCGTCATCAATGAACAGACCGTTGGTTGCGCTCCAACCTTCGGGCAGGAAGTCGCTGGCGTAGTTCACCTGGTTGGTGTACTGGCTTGACGAGTTAACCTGTGCAGTCAGGTTGGTGAAGTCAGCGTTCTCGAGCTCTACATAGGCGGGTGTCGTTGATTTGGGAGTTACCTCGAGAGTGTAGCTTTCCACGTTCTGGGCAGGAGTTGCATCGGTCCAGTCGGCACGGAACTGTGTCGAGTTGATGTACTGCTCGTTGGCGGGCAGCATCTCAGGAACATACTTAACCATGTTGGCGGTACCATTCAAGGTAACGGTAGCATTCTCAGCGCCATTGCTGCTCACGGTAATCGTGGCGTTTTGACTGCCGTAAACCGTGGGAGCATAGGTAACGGTTACCTCCTTGCCGTTCATGGCTTCTGCAGCGCTGATGGTACTCGGAGCGATGCTGTAAACGCCATTCTCATCGTTCAACGTCAGTGTCACATCGCCGGTGAGGTTGGCACCGTTAACAGTGAAGGTTGAGGTTACGGTCTCGCCAACGGTGGCGGTCATGTCAAGAGCAGCCGGGCTTGCGGTGACAACAGGATTGGTGTTCTCGAGGAGGGTAACTTCTTCTGTGTTACTGTTAGCGACAGTAGTGTTGGTGTAGTTGGCCATCACATAGAAGTAGAAAGTGCCACCCTCGGCAAGGCCGGTAACGGTATAGCTCTTGTTGGTGATACCGGTAATGACACGATAAGTCTCATCGCCGGTTTCCGAGGCCTTGAGCTGAGTGGCGGTAAGGTCACCAGCATAAACCTCCACGTACTGCAAGTCGGGCATACCGCTGGAAGTAAGGTTGATATAATCGCTGCTTGCGCAATCCAGGACAAAGGTGTGCCAAGTGTAGGAGGTACTGGTCACACCGAGGGTTTTGCTGTCCTTGCTGGTGGCAACGGTAATGCTGTTAGCGGCGTTATTGTTATTATAATACTCAGAGTATACTCTCACGGTCACCTTGTCATAGCCAGTGAGATCATAGGTCTTGCTCTTCACATAGCCATCTGAGGTCAGGTAGCAAGAACTGGTATTACTCCAATATTTCAGACCTGATGAAGTCCAACCAGTGGGCACTGTGGCAGACGAGGTCCAGTCAACGGTCTCGAGCTGGGCAACTGCGGGCCTAAATGGCTCGTTGCTCACATAGAGCGTGTAGCTCTCCACGTTAGCGGCAGGAGTCTGGTCGGTCCAGCTGGCTGTGAACGAGGTGGAAGTGATATTGCTGGCCTCGAGCATCACAGGAGCGTAGGTCTCAAGAGGCGCAGCTTCGGCGGTACCGTTGAGCTTGACAGTCACGGCTTCGGCACCGTCGCTGGTCAACGTGACAGTAGCCTCGTTAGAACCAGCAGCCGAAGGATTATAGGTCACTGTAACAGTCACACCATTAGCGGCCTGAGTGGCACTGATGCTGGTCGTGTTCAGCGAGAAGGCATTACTGCCGCTTACGCTCAATGTTACATTTCCAGTGAGGTTGGCACCGGTAACGGTAAAGGTGGCGGTGGCAGGTGTGCCCACGGTAGTGTTCATCGTGAGCGTGCTGGGGTTAACCGTAATTCTGGGATCGGTAAGAGCGCCAGCAGGGGGCTCGATACCGATAATCATGGCCTCACCCCAGTTGAAAACATAAGCGCCTGCCTGACCAGTTGAACCAGTAGCGGTAGTGAAGTTGTGCAACGTGCAATAGCCGTTGCTGTCGCCACTCCAGCCCCAGTTCACATAGTACTGGCCGCTGCTATTTACACCAAACACGTTGAAGGCGTGACCGCCATCACCACCGCTGTCATAGGCCAGATACTCGATGGGACGGCCGTTATGCAACTCGTTCAGCATCCATTCATTCCACTGTTCGTCGGTGTAGTACTGTTCACTATTTTGGTAACTCCAGCCTGATCCAACAAGTTCGGTGAGCATGAGGTACTGGGCATCGGTGTAACCCATATTGAGAACGCCTTGATAAATTTCGGGGTCGTTGGCACCACTAGCAGAGGTGCCGTACATATAATCAGGCATGGACTGGCCTGCATAGCGCATCAACCATGCAACTGCATTGGCCTGTTCAGTGTTATATGAAGTGTTGGTGGGACCGGTGTACTCGTCGATGATGTTGTCCCAATCAGCTGCACGTTCAGGCAGAGCAGCAGCGGAGAAACCGCCTGAGGTGGAACCATTGATGGCTGCACAAGCAGGGTAGGTCTCGGGCCATTTCCACCTGTAGTAGTTCATAGCCATTGACGTAGCCGGGCAACCGGTGAGAGCACGTCTACTGCCACTTGTCGGGCACTGGTTGTAGTAAGGTGAGCTCTGGTCCCAGTTGGCAGTTACCAGCGGCGCAACGGGTGAGGTGGCAAACTTGGGGAGTTTCACCGGCGCGCGGGTACCAGCTTTGAGGCCGTCAATCTGATATTTGTACTTGTTGAGCAACCACTGCATGGCGGGAGGAATGTTGTTCACGTCGAGGGAACCTTCCTCACCGTACATCAGAATCTCGGGTGCCAAATCATCACCGGCAACAACCACATAGGATTTTGCTGCGTTGAAGATGTAGTAGTCCACAGCCGAGGGGCGGGCTACCGAGGCTTCAGCCTTGACAAGCTTGAGGTTAGAAACTGCCGAGGCTTTAAGATGGCCTGTGTTCACTTGTTTCCTAAGAAACGCGTTAGCTACCGCCTGTGCCTGAGTTGTGGACACATCGGCAGCCGATAATGACATCGCAGCCATTGCTGCGACCATCAGTAATAATAATTTCTTCATAAGCGGTTGATTTAAACAATAGTAGTAATTGATATTAAAGTAAAAATGAAGATTCTATCTATCTTGATGTGGTTAGCATCTGTCGTTTTTAAGACACGGCAAAGATAATAATCCAAAATCAAATAAACAAATTTTTATTTGAAATAATCACATTTCAAACATCAACCGCTCAAAATCGCAAGCAAAATAGCCGTTTTTTTCAACAAACCACAAAAACGCTGCCCACAGCATAACCTCATCAAAAACAATAGGTTCCCGAAGCCGCAATGTGCTCCAGGAACCCATAGGTGAAAGGCAATAATGCCTATAACGTTCTGTCAACGATTATTTGCCCAAAATCGCATCAATCATCATGATTACATCAGTGATGTCAACACTGCCGTTGCCATCCAAGTCGCCACAGACGGGGCAAATGGGATTGGACTTGTCAAGAATGTAGTCAACCACGATTGCCACGTCAGAGATGGTGAGCGCACCGTCGTGGTCAACGTCACCCAAATTATAGGGATGGGCATTTTCAAACAGGGTCACCGTCTCGGTATTGCTCCAGTTGCTCTCGGTACCGTCAACAAACAGGGTCTTCACCTTGTAGTAATAGGTACCACCATCGACCAGATTCTCAAAGGTGTAGAACTTGTCGGGGCCGATGCCGGCATAGGTAACGGCCGATCCACCGGCACGGCGCAGCCACAGGGTGTAGCTGTCCACGCTATAGTCAGGCGACTCGTCAATCCACTCGGCCCTGAATGAGTTCAGGGTGATGTAGGCATTGTTTGCGGGCTGCATCACGGGAGCTTCCTTGGGCAGCAAAGCGTTACCGCTAAGATTTACGATGACAGGCTCGGCGTCGCCACTTGCAATGATAACGCGCGCGTTATGGGTGCCAAAGTCGAGGGGTGAATAGGTTGCATATACCGTTACGCCGTTCTCACTGTTAGCACCAGACTTGAGAATGATGCTCTTGTCGATGAAGAAATTCTCGGTATCATCTACCACATCAAGGGTGACATTTTCGGTAATATTCTTGCCCTTCACAACAAAGGTCTTTTCATCACGGCCATCAACCACGGCGGTGAAATCAAGCGATGCGGGTTCTACGGTGAGAACGGGGATGCGCTTACCAAGACCCGTGAGTTCGATAGTGATGTCCTCAGCGCTGAGGCTCGATGCGGTGATGGTTGCGGTATAGGTAATCAGGTTCTTGGGCGCGAACTTCACGGTGACAGGAACGCCAGCGGTAACCTCTGCGGCTGTAAACTCGGTCTGCGTGAGGGAATATGCAGTAGAGGAGCTCATGCTCAGCGTCACACCCTGCCTCAGATTAGTACCCCTCAGGATAAAGGTCTGGGAAACGGTGTCACCAGGCTCAGCCACAAACGACAGCGAGGCGGGCTCAGCGGTCAGCACGGGGGTGGGACCCTGATAAGGAGGCTCGATGCCAATAACCATCTGCTGATAGGTGTTGAAGTCACCGGTGCCATAGGTGTCGTTGAAAGCGTTGAGCGCATAGTAAGCGTCACCGCTGCCGCTCCAGCCCCAATTGATGTGGAAGTAGCCGGCACTGTCATAACCATCGACGTTGAAGGCATGGCCGCCACCACCGTCGTCATCCTGTGCGCAATAAACGATAGGACGTCCAGCATCAAGCTCGGTAGTTATCATGGTTCTCCACCTGGAGTCGGTATAACTCCACTTGGAGACGTTGCGAGCGGTGCTCTGATAACCGAAGAACTTGCAGGCATTAGCGATAAGAACGACACTGTCGCCAGCGATACCACTACCGTTGGTGTCATACATCATGTGCTCAGCCTGGCCCACATAGCGCATTAAGGCAGCTACTGCATTGATCTGAGCTGTGCTATTACCATAACGGTAAGAATCCTTCATGTTCGACCAGGCAAACGTGGTTGACGGCAGAGCATCTATGGTAGTGTAGGATGTGTAACCGTCACGCCTGTAGCGATAACTGGGAACAGCAGGCGTGGGTGCTGTTGGATATTTATGGTAGTAGAATACCTGTGCCAGCGAGGTGGCCGGGCAGCCAGTGTAGCAACGCACGCCATTGAAGGTCGGACACTGGTTCCAATAAGGAGACGTCTGGTCCCACTTAGCGCTCAACAGGGGAGCTACAACCGCTGTAGCCCTGAGCGAGGTGCTGCGGGTGGTCTTTTCCACTACCAGTCCCGGGTGATTCTGCAGATACTCAATCTGCTTCTTGTACATGTTGAGCCATGCCTGCATGTTGCAAGGCATGTTGTAAAGATCAAACGGACTGTCACCATAGGCGAGAATGTCTTCAGCTCGGTCTTCACCCGAAACAATCACAAAATTGTCACCAGCGGTAAAGATGTAGTAAACAGGTGCGTTTACCTTGCTATCGCTCATCTCAGCATGGAGCAAGGTAACCTTTGTGACAGGAGAGTGCAGCCTGCCACTCTGTTGCAAGCCCTGCATGAATTGTGCAGCTTTGTCCTGCGCTGTAGCCTGGTTCACATTAGCGGCATTCATCTGAATGGCTGCAGCAGCAACCATTAAGAGGAAAAAGAATTTTTTCATCATAGAAAAATAATTGAAGTTAATTGTACAGATAATATCTATTTAAAATAATGTGTGCAAAAAAAAATTGCCTGCAAAGTTACTAAAAGCAATTTCAATTTTCCAAATATTTAGCAAAATTCCGCTCAAAAATCTCATTATTTGGATTTTTTATGACATTTTAGAAAATATAATGTACTCACTCTAAAATTAAAACCACATTTTTTATCCCTTGTGGCGCATAATTGATTAATTTTGTGCCGTATTACATGAAAATTCAGCGATGAACCAACATACCGAACATATCACCAGCAACCGACAGGAGAAGCGATGCACCCTGACGGGCATGGCGTGTGACATCGTCCTGTCAGGCTTGAAAATCGCCTCGGGACTCATCGGGCGCTCAAGCGCCATCCTTGCCGACGGAATCCATAGCATCAGCGACACGATGACCGACGTGCTGGTCTATGCCATGGTGAGATTGTCGGGCAAGGGAGTCGACGAGCGGTACCGCTACGGCAGGGGCAAGTATGAGACCCTGGCGGCATTCCTCATCAGCATCATCCTGGTGGTGGTCGCTCTGGGACTACTGAGTGAAGGAGCGCAAGACGTGTGGGCAGCCCTCAACGGCGAGACGCTGGAGCGGCCGCACAACATCGCCCTCATTGTCGCCATCATCGCCATCACAGTCAAGGAAGGCTTGTACCATTACACCCGACACGTGAGCAAGACGACAGGCAGCACGGCACTCAAGGCCTACGCCTGGCACCACCGTGCCGATGCCCTCTCGACCGTAGCGACGCTATTGGGTGTGGCGGGAGCGATGTTCCTGGGCGAGCGGTGGCGTGTGCTCGACCCGCTGGCGGCCATCGCCGTGAGCGTGCTGATTCTTGTGCTCGCCTACCGCTTGGGTCGTCCCGCTGTCGAGGAGTTGCTGGAGGTGTCGTTGCCCCTTGACGAGCAGCAGCGCATCGCCGACATCGTCAACAGCATGCCTGACGTGAAGGCATTCCACAACCTGCGCACCCGCCGCAACGGCAGCCTGCGCGTGGTGGATCTCCACATCAAGGTAGAGGGCGACATGAACGTCAGCGACTCACACGACATCACTCGCGAAATCGAACGCCAGCTGCGAGAGCAACTCGGCGAGGTGATGGCCAACATCCACGTCGAGCCCTACCGTGGAACCAACGATTGCGAAAAAATAGAAAACAAAAACCAAGGAAGTTGAAAACGATATCACTCAATAACACCCTGCCACGCGTGTTTGCAGGTCAAGACGGCATCCACAGCGACGTGTGGCACCGTGACATCACCCTGGAGCGCGGCAAGCGCTACCTCATCAGTGCCGAGAGCGGCACGGGCAAGTCGTCGATGTGCAGCTACATCTACGGCTACCGTCAAGACTATAGCGGTGTCATCGCCTTTGACGGGCAAGACATCCGCTCGTTGACGATAGCGCAGTGGTGCGACGTGCGCCAGCGCCACATCGCCTATCTGCCCCAGGACATGCGCCTATTCGGCGAACTGACGGCGATGGAGAATGTGGAACTCAAGAACCGCCTCACGGGCTTCAAGAGCCGCGACGAGATACGCCACCTGTTCGAGGCATTAGGCATAGCCGACAAGGAAGACAGCCTGGCCAGCAAACTCTCCATCGGTCAGCAGCAGCGCGTCGCCATCATTCGCACCCTGTGCCAGCCGTGTGACTTCATCATGCTTGACGAGCCGGTGAGCCACCTCGACGAGGAGAACAACCGCATCGTCGCCGACCTGGTCACCCAGGAGGCCACCCGACAGGGAGCCGGCATCATCGCCACTTCGGTGGGCAACCACCTCAGGATGGACGTGGACTCCACCTTCAACTTATAGAATCTATAGTTCCTATAGCATCTATAGCATCTATAACTACTATCAAGTAAAAAAAAAACAAAATGAACGATATCATCTGGAAGCTGCTGCGGCAGCACATCAGCAAGAGCCAGCTCATCGGCTTCGCCATCGCCAACCTCATCGGGTTGACCATCGTGCTGCTCGCGGTGCAGTTCTACCGCGACGTGCGGCCCGTGTTCAACGACGAGGAGAGCTTCATCAGCAAGGACTACCTCATCATCACCCGCGCCGTGACAGGTGCCGGGGCAATGATGGGCAGCAACGGCGAGTTCAGCGATGCCGACATCAGTGACCTGGAGCAGCAGCCGTGGTGCCGACAGGTGGGACGCTTCCTCAACAGCGACTTTGCCATCGATGCGCAGTTGGGCGTGGGCAGCGGTCACGCAATGCACACCCAGTTCTTCTTTGAGTCCATCCCCGACGAGTTTATCGACATCGACCCCGCCCAATGGGGATTCTCGCCCGACAAACCCGAGGTGCCCGTGGTCATCTCGCGCGACTACCTGTCACTGTATAACTTTGGCTTCGCTGCCACCCAAGGCATGCCCAAGATCAGCGAGGGACAGGCCGAAATGCTGCCGTTGGAGTTCACACTGAGCGGCAATGGCAAACGGCGGGTGATGCCGGGACGCATTGTGGGCTTCTCCAACCGATTGAACACCGTCATTGTGCCGCAGGAATTCATGGAATGGGCCAATGAGTACTTTGGCACCGGGGCCGTGCAGCTGCCCCAACGCCTCATCGTCGAGGTGAGCACCCCAGGTGATGTCAAGATTGAAAATTACATGGACGAGCACCACTACGAGGTGGCAGGCGACAAGATGTCGTCGAGCAAGGCCAACTACTTCCTCACCGTCATCAGCGGCATCGTCATCGCCGTGGGCATCATCATCAGCTTGCTGTCCTTCTTTGTGCTCATGCTCAGCATCTACCTGCTGTTGCAAAAGAACACACGCAAACTGCAGGACCTCCTGCTGCTGGGATACTCACCCAGCCAGGTGTCCAAGCACTACATCCTGCTCGTTGTGTGCCTGAATGCCGCGGTGCTCGTGCTCGCCATCATCCTCATGCTGTTGGGCAGGTTGGCCTATATGGACATGATTCACGCTTTCGGTGTGAGCGGTGCCGGCATCGGTGTCGCCATCGTTGTGGGACTGCTCATCATGGGCGCCATCACGGCGGGCAACATCGTCGCCATCCACCGCAAGGTCGCCTCCCTGTGGCTCCACGAGAAATAAATTTTTTAAATGCGAATTTCGCTAATTTGCCCCGCAGGGATTACCAGTTCATCTGGTTATCGGGGTTGATGAAGTCGGGAACTTCGGGCAGTTCCGGGGCTTCAGGGACGTCGGCAGACTTGGGACGGATAATCACACCGTCACCATAGACGCAAGTGCCACCACCATATCCCGAAACGACTCTCAGCCTGACGATAGCGTTGCAGCCCTCGGCCTCGGCCTTCACCATCAGTCCCTTAAGCATTCTTTCTTGGCTCCTAAGGCCCATGTATTCCAAAAAGACGCCCCTGGTTTCCACAATCTCATAACCGGGAATCTCGTTCATCGTCGTTACAAATCTTTTTTCCATAACAATACTGTCCATAACAATTCAGTTTTAACGGTTCATTTTCCCAATAAACCCAGCAAAAACCATACCAATTATTACAAAAGCCCTAACAACTGCATGGATTTAACGAAGGATTTCACCATGCCAAACTGCCGAGAGAAACTCGACTACAGGCCAGACTTCAATCTCACCTATCCTTCGCCGAACAGCATCCAGCGACACAATGATACAACGTGACGACGGATACTCTTCAGCAAAAGCTTTCAACCCCTTCAAGTGATAGGGTTGCACCTCCGACGACGACTTAATTTCAATGGCAACCTCTGCATCACCATACACAATATCCACTTCATGACCCGCAGCAGTTCGCCAATAGGACAATTGCTTGCGGTTGCGGGTATATGAGATATTGGCTATCAATTCTTGTACGACAAGATGTTCCAGTGCGTGGCCAAAATCGACAGACCCCGGTTCCATCCTGCGACGGTTGCACAAAAAGTTGACAATCCCGACATCAAAAAAATAAAACTTCGGAGCCTTAATCAGACGACGCTTTTTAACCCGAGCAAAGGCGGGCAACAAATAACCGATCATTGTCCCTTGCAGAATGTTGAAATAGCTCTTGATGGTGACAGAACTCAAGCCGCACTCGCTGGCAATGTTGTTGTAATTCACCATCTCACCACTAGTGAGGGCTGCGACCTCAAGAAAGCGGGCAAAGGTGCCTAAGCTTCGCGTCAAGGCTTCGTCTTCTATCTCTTGCTGTAAATAATTACCAATATAGCCCTCTATGCGATACCACGGATCATTGACCAGATAGTGACGGGGCAGCATCCCGTGATTGACCGCCTTAATCAAATCAAAATTTGGAATCTCGGCACTAACCAGCGGAAACAGCCGTCGCGTCGCAGCTCTCCCACCGAGCATATTGCCCCCCAAGCGCCTTAATTTTCGGGCACTTGAGCCACACAACAAGAACCTCACCCCACAATTCACAATCAACCATTGCACCGCATTGAGCAGGTTGGGCAGCATCTGAACCTCATCGATAATCACAAGGTCTTCGGCTGTGCAATGTTCCAATTCCTGAATGAGCAACTCAGGATGACGTTGCAGTCGGCTATAGACATCAGGCAACAACAAGTCATAATACCTGATGCCTGGATATAGCATCTTGAGCATTGTACTCTTACCTGTTTGGCGCGCTCCCCACAAGAACACGCTGTCCTCCTTTAGCTCTGGAATCGTCAATAATCTATTGAGTATCATATCAGTATGCGAAATAATAGTTATTTCTCACATCATAGAAAACCATGATAATTTAAACATCAACTTAAAATTATCATGATATTTTAAAGCGACGCTTAAAATTATCGTGACGCAAAGGTAGCTTATTCATCTGAATAAAACAATATTTCTAAGTAAAAAAATGCTGATAATTTAAATCAGCACTTAAAATTATCATGATATTTTAAAGCGGTGATTTAAATTATCAGCATCGGCCATGATTTGCCACAGCCATAGTAATATCTGCTTAATTATGGCAACCAGAGGTCATTAACTCTATGTCGGGGCTACACGTCGGCGGCGTGGATGAGGGAAACGATGGTCTGCCACAGGACGGTGAGCGTCACGCCGCACATCAGAGCGTTGTAGAGGACGTCGCGCACGGTGATGGCACCCAGGTCCTGGCCGCGCCACATCATCAGCCAGCACAGGACACTGGCCACCAGGGCGATGGCATAGATGACCGTTGTCGCCCACGAGCCGCGCGGTTGCTTCTCGGGCAGCTTGTTCAAGACGCGGCGGGTGAACCAGGGGTTCTCTCCCGGGTCATGCGCACCCTGCTTGAGCACTTGCGCCAGTTTCTTGTCTTCTTCGTTGGTATTCATATCTTAGTAACGTTTTATTGGTCAATAAATTGTTTCATCTTGCCCTTGGCGCGGAAAATGAGGGATTTCACCGAGCCTTCGGGCATCTGCATGATTTTGGCCACCTGCTTGAGGGGTTGATCCTCGATATAGAACAGGGTGACGGCCACGCGCTCGTTGTCACCGAGACGCGTCAACGCCTCCTGCACCGTCATCGAGGCATCGATGGCATCGCTCGCCGCCGTGCTCACGTCGCCCAGGCGGCTGATGTCCTCGACATGCTCCTCCTGATGGCGGCGGGTGTGACTATAGAACTCGTTGTAGGCAATACGGTACAGCCAGGTGCCGAAAGACGAAAGCCCCTTGAAGCTGCGGATGCCCACATAGGCCTTGATGAACGTCTCCTGCGCCAGGTCGTCGGTGAGCATCTCGTCGCCCGTGGTCAGGTTGAGCAGGAACCGACGCACGCGCGGCTGATAGGCCTCGACGAGCCGGCCGAATGCGTCCCGGTTGTCGGCCAGGGCGCATTGCGACAGCAGTCTTATTTCATCAAGCTTGGAAAGCATGTTTTTGTCACTTTTTCTCCTGCAAGCCTCACGCTAAGGCGCGAAGGCGCGAAGATCATACTGTTATTCTCGTATTAATAGGGCTGGTAGGGATTGTTTTCGTCCTCCTTGTAGTCGTTGTCCATGGGAGGCGGCACGGGGATGCCCTCGCGCATCGGTTCGCTCTTGGGTGCCATTTGGCTGGCACGTTTCCATGCCTCCTGCAGCGTCTTTTGCTCCTGGTAGAGGATATATCCCTTGCAAGCACCCACGAACACCAGAGCCAAGCCGACGGGCCAGAACGGATTGTCGAATTCACCAATCGCCACGCTGAAGAGTATCAGCAATACACCCCAGCCCATCCACTTGATGGCGGGCATCAAGGCGCGCCAGTTGACCATGTCGGTCATCACGATGGGATTATCGGGAGTCTGGCCACTGATGGGCGTGCCCACAGGCACTTGACCGGGAGCCGACGTCACAATGGGCTGCTGCACATAGATGGCGCTGTGCTTGCTGTCGTTCAACGAGAGTTCGTTGAGGGGGTAGTTATTCATGATGGCCTTCTCGATGACGCGGTACTTGTTGCGACGGTTCAGGTAGCGGAAGAACAGCACCAGCATCACCAGGGCAAGCAAGCCCACAATAGAAGCGCAGGCAATCACTTGGGAGGTCACAGCCCACTGGCTGCTGATCACCCTGATATCCTCGGGCGTGAGTTCACCCTTGTGGTTACCAATCTCCACGGTGGTACCAGTGGTGAGGGTATCGTCCAGGGCCTCGTTAATGCGCTCTTGCACCTTATGCATGTCCACACCTTTCACGGTCACCGACTCATTGCCGTCGCTCACGACCATCGAGTCGCCTTTAAATTCCACTTTTGCCTTGCTGGCGGGTGTCGCCTTGATGGCCGGTCCTGCCGTGGCCGCCAGTGCCATCGTCAGCATCATCACTAATGTCAAAATCGTCTTTCTCATTGTCTTATCTCTTTTAAATCGTTGTTAATCGTTTGTGGCTTTAAGCCGTTTTCATGCATTAGACGCAACATCGCATCACAAAAGTTGCACAAAGGTGAAATTTTTTTTTGAAATACTTCAAAACAGCCTTGATGCCATGCTGTGTGCACAGCAAGTGCCTCTTCGAGGCACGGCGGGTCTAAGACCCGACTTCGTTGAGAAACACCATGCAAGTGGGTCGAAGACCCACGCAGCTTGGTGTTAGGCTGTGTGCACAGCAAGTGCCTCGAAGAGGAACTTCACGTGAGTCGGTGTTCATTCCATTCCACCCCCGACATCTCTATCATTCCCTTGTATTCATCTTCAAACGTTTTGGCCTTGTGGTGCTCTCGTTGATTCATAATATACTTAATGATGGCATCCTTGTCGCGGCAACTACAGGAGAATGCCCCATATTCTTTTCCCCATCCGCTAAACTGTGGAAAATAGACTTGTTGCTTAGCCCACTTGCTACTACCTTGCTTAATGTCACGCACAAGGTCACTTAATGCGATTGTCGGAGCTAACTCAACCAGCATGTGAATGTGATTACCGATGCCATTAATGCGATAAAGACGGCAATTGTGACTTTTGACAATTGACCAGATGTAACGGTACATGTGCTCACTCGTCTCATCAGGAATGGTCATCTGCCGTCGATAGGTATTGATAACGATATGATACAATGAACTGACAGCACTCATAGACACTAAAAATATATGTATTGAATTGCAAAGGTAGAGATTTATGACCAATAACGCAAACACTCAGTGCGATGAAGTTCGTCTTCGACGCACTTTCCTGATTGTCGTCTTTTACACCAAGCGGCGCGCACCTTCGATGCGCTTGCATGGTGTTTCTCATTGAAATCGGGTATTCTACCCGATAAGCCTCTTAGAGGCTGGCTTCTAATCTGCTTGTGATAAAAAGTTGCACAAAGGTGAGAATTTTTTTGAAAAAAACCGTAACTTTGTGGCTAATAACCAATAAAAAATGTTCCAACCTCTAATTATGATGAAAATGATGAAACGTATAACCTTGTTGCTGCTTGTCGCCATCGCTGCGATAGCAACCCTCACCGCAAACGCGACCGAGGCCCAGAAACGTGAAATGCGTGCCGCATGGGTGGCCACAGTCTATCATATCGACTGGCCCATTACACAAAACAACGCCACGGCACAGAAAGCCGAACTCGTTGCCTACCTTGACAACCTGAAGGCGCAGCACTTCAACGCCATCTTCTTCCAGGTGCGCACGATGTGCGATGCCTTGTACCAGTCGAGCTACGAGCCGTGGTCAAGTTACCTGACCGGCACGCGCGGCAAGAACCCGGGCTACGACCCGCTGGCCTTTGCCGTAGAGGAGTGCCATGCCCGCGGCATCCAGTGCCACGCCTGGGTGAACCCTTATCGTTGGAGTACGGGCACCGACTGGAACACACCCCAGGACCAGGCCCTTAAGAGCGCAGGCATGCTCTTGGCTTACAACGACGGCAGCTCGACCTACACCATCCTCAACCCGGGCCTGCCAGCCACTCGCGAGCGCATTGTCAACGTCATCCGCGAGATCATCACCAACTATGACGTGGACGGCGTCGTGTTTGACGACTACTTCTATCCCAACGGCATTCCCACCAACAGCAAGGCCGGGGACTACAACCTGTGGAACGACTCGGGCGTGGACATGACCTTTGCCGACTGGCGCCGCAACAACGTCAACATGATGGTCGCCAACGTCTATAATATGATTCAAGAGACCAAACCCGAGGTGCGCTTTGGCATCAGCCCTGCCGGTGTTGCGGGCACGGCCAGCACTTCGGCAGGCCAGCACGGCGTCACCCCGTGCCCCAAGGGCAGCGACTGGCAGTATAACGGCATCTTCAGCGACCCGCTGGCATGGCTGGAGCAGGGTACCATCGACTATATCTCGCCGCAGATTTATTGGAAGACCAACCACACCACCAACCCCTTCGGCCCCATCACCCAGTGGTGGAGCTACATCGCCAAGCATTACGGCCGTCACCACTATGCGAGCCACAGGATCTCGTTCTTTGGCTCGAGCAACACAACCAGTGACTGGGCCGAGGTGGTCAGTCAAATCAACTTATCACGCCAATCTACCGAGGACAATGCCCCTGGCGCCGTCCTTTACTCGACACGCTACATCAATGGCCCGCGCAAGACAGGCCTTGGCGATTATCTGCTCGCCAATGCCTTCCAGTTGCCCGCCATGATTCCTGCCCTGACGTGGAAGACCGCCCCAGACTATGATGCCCCGACGGGCCTTGCGCAAAACGATGCCACCCTCACGTGGGACGCCACTGCGGGCACGCTGGTGAAATACTCGGTCTATGCCGTGCCCAGCGACATGACCGTTGAGCAGGCCATGAGCGCCACCTATGACGGCATCAAGGGCGACTACCTGCTGGACGTGACCTATAGCCCCAAATACATCCTGCCCAGCGCCTACCAGAGCGGCTACTGGTATGCCGTGTGCGTCATCGACGGCTATGGCAACGAGAGCGCCCCTGCCTATCTGGGCGCGAATGACAACCCCGAACAACCTACCGAGGTTACCTACAGCATTGAGAAAGTGTGGGAACTCAAGAACCTCACTATCTACCTGAACACAGATAATTGCCGCCAGGGATTTGGCATGAACGGCAAGTTCTACATCAACGACAAGGGCAGCAGCACAGTCATCGAGATTGACGAGAACGGGCCGACGGGCGTCACCTTTGAGGGCGGCAGCAACGTGGGATGTTCGCGCGACCAGGCTGGCAACATCGTGGTGAGCAACGCCAACTTCCCCAACCCGTGGGCAAGCCGTCCCGAGGTCAAGGTCATCAACCCCGTCACGGGTGCCGTGAAGACCTATACCTTGCCCAGCGATGTCACCAGTTTCGGGCGCAGCGACAATATGGGCTTTGCTCGCGGCAACCTGTTCACCGACGGTGAACTCTACCTGGTGGGCGCCAACAGCGGCACCTCCATCAGCCGCATCAAGGTCACTGACGGCGAAATCGACACCGACAACACCTACCTTGCCAACTGTGACAACGTGGCACCCAACAGCGGCACCGTGCTCAACTACTACACCGACCTCGGCGGCAACGATGCCCTCCTGTATGTGAACCGTTCCAGTGCGCTCAAGAAACTGGCCTTTAGCGGTGACGGCTTCACGTCAGCCTCCGTCGCACTGCCCAACAAGGGCAACTGCAACGGCGCATTCCCCCTGGTGTGGGACGGCATGGAACTGGTGGTCTATCCCACCGTGAGCAACTACCGCAACGGTTTTGCCGTGGCCGAGCCTAACGCCTCCGAGCCTCTCGTCAAGGTGGAACAGACCGCCAACACCGACGCCAACGGCTATCAGGCCAACTGGCTCAACGCCGAGGTCACCGACGCCCGCCACGTCACCATCTACCAGTACTACCCTGGCGGGCACCTCACCGTGTGGCAGTTGACCAAGCAGGGCGGATTCCTGCGCGGCGATGCCGACAGTGACGGCGAAATCGGCATCGCCGACGTCACCACCATCATCGACCACATCCTCAACGGCCTCACCGACAGCATCAACCTCGAGAACGCCGACTGCGACCTTGACGACACCATCGGCATCGCCGACATCACCGTCCTCACCGACTTCATCCTCACCGGCACCTGGCCCGATTGACGGTTAAGCGAGCGGCATGTTTTGCATTAAGAATCCACAAACCTTTAATACAAAAGATTATGAACAAACTAAGACAAGTATCAATCATGTGTCTGCTCATGGCAGGCATCCTAACCAGCATGGCGGCACCCAGGCCCAAGATGCTCTATGACCGAGACCAGGCCATCAGCGTGTTTGTGTATGACGAGAACACCTACTCGGCTGGTGACACCTTCACGACCGATACCACGACTATCACCGTGTCATTCTCATCGGTATTCTTCAGCGCCAATCAAAACGCAAAAAGAGCCATTTTTGACGCAAGCTGTGCCGACTATTACCCGACATCTACCAACGGCATGTTCTGGGCGTGCAATCAGTTGACGAGTATCGAACACATCGAATACCTCAACACCTCTCAAGTGACCAACATGGGAAGTATGTTTTATGTCTGCCCTAAGCTCACATCGATTGACTTGAGCCACTTCGACACTCACAATGTCACCGACATGAGCGAAATGTTCTCACATTGTTCGTCCCTGACTGAATTTGACTTTAATGCCCTGGACTACTCCAGTGCCGTCAACATGAGTGAGATGTTCAGTTATTGCACGGGGTTGACTGAAATAGACTTGAGCGGAATCACTTTCCCCGCTGCCACCAACATGAATCGTATGTTCTTTGGTTGCACTGCGCTGACATCGATCGATTTCACTGGATTCAGCGCACCCAATGTGACAGACATGGGTTACCTCATTGGCAACTGTAAAGCCCTCACAACCATTGACCTGAGCAAGCTCAACACCTCAGGAGTCACTAACCTGAGCGGCTTCTTCAGCGGATGTACAGGCTTCACCGCCATCGACCTGACACACTTTGAAACATCCAGCGCAACCGACTTGAGCTACCTGTTCTCGGGATGCACAGGACTCACAACCATAGACTTGTCCCACCTCGACACCTCCAGTGCGACCAACCTGAGTTACCTGTTTAATAACTGTGAAAACATGGTATCGTTGGACTTGAGTCCCCTGAACACAGCCAATGTCACCGACATGAACCACATGTTTAACCGCTGCTCAGGGCTGACCTCGTTGAATCTCACTGGGTTGAACACGTCTAATGTGCAGAATTTCAGCTGGATGTTCTACTACAACAAGTTATTGCCTTCGCTTGACGTGAGCGGTTTTAACACCTCCAGTGCGAGGGACATGAGTTATATGTTCTGCAGCCTCAACGAAATCACCTCATTGGACTTGAGCCATTTCAACACCTCAAACGTGACTAACATGGCAGCGATGTTCAGCTCTTGTTCCAAATTGCAGACCTTGGACATCAGCAGCTTTGACACGCATAATGTCGAGAGCATGTCTTACATGTTCAATTCCTGTCAGCAACTGCCGGCTTTGGACGTGAGCCACTTCAACACCTCCAGCGCCACAACCATGGAAGCGATGTTTAAGTCGTGCAGCAACTTAACGGCCCTTGACGTGAGCCACTTCGCCACCGACAACGTGACCAACATGGCCGAGATGTTTAGGAGTTGCAGCAAAGTGGAACAATTGGATGTCAGCAACTGGAACACCCCCAATGTCACCAACATGAAATCCATGTTCGCCTATTGCAGCAAATTGAATGGACTGGACCTGACCCATTTCAACACCCAGAACGTGACAGATATGAGCAACATGTTCTATAGCTGCCCGTTTACGGAATTGAACCTCAGCAGTTTCAACACCTCCAATGTAAAAAACATGGAGAAGATGTTCTCTAACATGCAGAACGTGACGGTTCTGGACCTCAGCAACTTCGACACACACAATGTCACCGACATGGGCGAAATGTTCTTTGCCTGCAATCAACTGGAAAGGCTGAACGTGAGCAGCTTTGCTACCGACAGCGTGAAGGACATGAACTACATGTTCTGCTCCTGTATCAACCTTAAGGAGTTGGATGTCACTAACTTCAACACTTCTAATGTGTGGGACATGTCAACCATGTTCGGTTTTTGTTGGAGTCTCAAGACACTCGACGTCAGCCACTTCAACACCTCAAACGTGAAATATATGGATGAGATGTTCACCACATGCAGGGGACTCAATTCGTTGGATTTGAGCAGTTTTGACGTTTCCCAAGTGCAAAACATGAGTAGGATGTTCGAGGGATGCTCACTCCTGGAGCACATCTACACGGCTCCTGATGCGGACTGGAGCGGCGTTGCCACGACGACCAACATGTTTTCACAAAGTAGCAATGTGTATGGCTGGTGCGAGGAGCGCACCACATCATGGGACTCTGGCCACAGGAATGGCGAGTATGCCAGGGTTTGCACCGCCGACCAGGACGGCTACTTTACTGCCGCCGCCACCAGGACGCCCAAAATCCTGTGGGACGAGTCCAAGACTACTGCCTTATTTGTATATGACACCAGGACCTATCCCGCCGGCTCGTCAGTCCGTGTCGATGGATCCAACTATACCGTGACGAGCCAGTTGCAGACCCTGAGCGACAATACCGATGTCAAGTATGTCAAGTTCAGTGGCAGCTACGCCGATTACAAGCCCACGACGGCCGAAAAAATGTTCTACAACTGCACCAACCTCCAACGCATCACCGACCTGCAGTACCTGAATACCTCAAAGGTCACCTCGATGTACATGATGTTCTGGAAATGCTCTTCGTTGACCTCAGTGGACTTGAGCGGGCACAACATGAGCAGAGTTCAGACCATGGCCAATATGTTCGGGCGCTGCTCAGCATTGACATCAGTGAATCTTGACGATGTCACGACAAACTGGCTCTACTACATGGGCGGCATGTTTAGCGGATGCTCGTCTCTGGAAACGGTTGACCTGAGCAGTCTCAACACGTCACATGTTAACAGAATGAGCGAGTTGTTCCGCGACTGTACAGCACTCAAATCGGTTAATCTGAGCAATTTTGACACGTCCAGAGCCACAGATATGAACGGCATATTTCTAAATTGCAGATCCTTGGAGTCGGTTGACGTCAGCAACTTTGACACGTCCAATGCAACGACCATTTCAGATATGTTCTATTATTGTTCCTCGTTGACTGAACTTGACGTGAGCAACTTCGTGACCAATAAATGCCGGAGCTTTGGCAACATGTTCCTGGGATGCTCAAGTTTGACATCTTTGGACGTGAGCAACCTCGACACATCCAATGCCATGAACCTCTATGGCATGTTTGAGTACTGCTCAGGACTGACGTCTATTGACGTGAGCACATTCGACACCTCAAAGGCCCAATACCTGCATTCCATGTTCAGCGGGTGCACGGGGCTGACTTCTATCGACCTGAGCAATTTCAATACCGAGACCTTCATCTACATCGACGACATGTTTGAGGGATGCACATCGTTGACAACGGTGAACCTGGATGGTTGGGATTGTCCTAACGTGACCTCATGCTATGATATGTTCAAGGACTGCACGGCATTGACGACATTGGACCTCTCGGGTGTTTCTATCGGCAGCGCCACCACCACGACCATCAACATGATGGAGATGTTCAGCGGTTGCACCAATCTGAAGGAGTTGAAACTCGGCAGCTTCACCAGCGACAAGAGTCCTTATCGTGACAGGTTGTTCATGAATTGCAGCAACCTCAGGCGCATCTATTGCGATCCTGGCACGGTTTGGACGGCTGCACAAAGCGGCAACATGTTCAAGGGCTGTACCAGCCTTAAGGGATACTGCCCCGAACGCACCACCGATTTTGATGCCAATTACCTCAATATCACCTATGCCCGCGTGTGCACGCCAGAGAAGGACGGCTACTTCACCAGCACCGAGTATATGCCCGACCTCTTGGGAGACGTGAACGGCGATGGACTCATCACGATTGCCGACGCCACATCGCTCATCGACTATGTGCTCACGAAGGATTCAACTGGCCTCAACCTCCTGAATGCCGACTGCGATGGTAACGACATCATCGGCGTTGCCGATGTCACAGCCATCATCGACTTCATCCTCAACGGCACCTGGCCCTGATAATTCAGTTTAATACACATTAATACACACCATAGAATTGTCCCCTGAAAAGCCAGTGAAAGCTTCTCAGGGGGCGATTGCTTTGATATTGTGCAGAATGTTTACTTGGTGTTTTCCAGTTCTTCGATCTGCTCGATGGCGTCGCGGTAATGACGTTGCGTCTTGAAGTGTACAATCAGACCGACGAGCAATCCGACTATCATACAGAAGATGAAAAAGAGGAGTATGCCCTGGGAGAATCCCATCTGCTGTGATTCCTCATACAAGAACCATGCGAACCAGAGCAATCCAGCTGGGATGCCAAACCACAGCCAATTGGCATCGCGTTTCTTGGCAAGGGTAACCTTGCGCTTGACATCCAGCAGGTTGCCACCCATCAAGTCGTTGTCACGCAGGTCACGGCTGTTATAATACATGAACCCCACCACAACGAGCATCAGCGCGCACATAGTGAGCCACAGGGCAACCGACAGCCCATTCAGCATCACAAAGGCCCAGTAGCCATAGGGAATCATCGCCAGGGCAACAATGCCAATAACCAGGTAACGCCTGTTGATGGTGCCGACGCTGCGCTTGATGGAACGGCGGATGAAGCGGTCGTTCACAATCGTCTGATTCTCGAGCTTATCTTTCAATATCGCCATCTGCTGGCGCATTTCATCAAATTCGTAGTCCATAATCTTTACGTTTTTTTTAATTGTTCATTTGTTTGAGTTGTTCTTTGATGCGGTAGAGGCGGGTCGCCACAGCGGTGGTCGAGATGCCCACCACTTGGCCGATTTCCTCGTAGGGCAGGTTTTCCAGCCACAACAGCACGATGGCGCGGTCAAAGGGCTGCAGGCGGCTGATGCGCTCGTGCAGCATGTCCACCTGGCGGGAGTCCTCGTCATGGTCCTCAAACAGGTTGATGTCCATCGACAACGGCTCGCTACTCATGCGGCGCTTCTTGCGGTCGAGTGTGATGCAGGTGTTGAGTGCAACGCGGTAGATCCACGTTTTCACGTTGCTGCGGTTCTCAAATCCCTCAAATCCGCGCCACAGGTTGATGACCGCCTCCTGAAAGAGGTCGTTCACCTCGTCGGCATCTTTCGAGAACATGTAGCACACCGTGTAGATAGTGCTCTTGTTCTGCTTGATGGTTTGTGCAAATTTGCTTTCCAAATCATTCATTGTTCTTCCGTTTTAAAACTTCTTTTTGCCCGTTAGACGCACAACTCACAAAAAAATCACACAAAAATAGAAAAACTTTCCAACTATTTTGAAAAAAAGCCCTAACTTTGCATTGCAAAAACTTAAGAATAAACACATTAATTATGACACAACTGACAGTTTCTATAGAAGATGTTTCGATGCTTGAACAAATCAAACAGGCCATCAGTATGCTCAAGGGCGTGTCGTCTGTCACTATAAAGCGCAAAGCCAAGACAGGAATGGAACGCGCGATAGAAGACATTGAGAATGGCCGTGTATATGAGGCAAACAGCGTGGAAGACCTCATCAACCAGTGCAAAGCATGAAATATTCGCTCAAATTTACTGGCGAATTCAAACGCTCGTTGAAGCGTTGCCTCAAGAGAGGATATAATGAGAATCTCATTGCCGAGGTTCTCAATATTCTTGCTGCCGAAGGTCACCTACCAGAAAAATACCGTCCTCACATCCTTCATGGCGATTACGAGGGATATTGGGAATGTCACATTACTCCCGATTGGCTTCTTATTTGGGACCAAAACGAAGAGGAACTCATCTTGTTGATGACTAACACAGGGACACACTCCGACCTTTTCGGCAAGAGAAAGCGATAAATAACCATTTGAATAATAATCATATCGTCCTGAATTTGGTTTACTGTTCAGTCAAACCTTTTCAGGACGATATGATTTAATGAGAATCGAGAATCCGGTACCGTTGCTATTCTTTGCCGAAGGTGACTTCCATCGTCATCGGATCATCGATGTTACCGATGGCAAACGAGCCGTCGGCAGCAACGCTATTGGTCTTGTCCTCATGGTTGAGGGTCACACTCTTGATAGCACTACCCTCGGCACTGCGGATGACGAATTGCAACGGTTCATCGCGATAGGTGCGCATCGTGAGGGTGCCACCCTCGCCCTGCCGCAATGCTATACGCGTGAACTTCTGTTTTTCAAAGGTTGCAGCAAATGTCGTCGTCTCCTGCAGGTTACGCACGCGATAGGTGGCATCAGGCACAATCTCGTCGGACAGGTCATAGTCGTTCACGTCATCCCAAAGTGAAATTTCACCAAGCAACTCAGTCATATCCTGGCCGTCGCGCGTGAAGGTCTTGATGAGATACTTGTCGATAGGCTTAATCTGCACATTGAACGCCTGCCCTTGGGGAACATAACGGAAATATCCGTCCCAGATAACGGTACTGTCACACACCATGGCACCACCGTCGCCACACTCGATGTTAATGTCGCAATAGGCTCCTAATGACTCGTCCTCGACATAATAGTAATCATTAGGCCAACGAGACACCTTGGCATAATGATGCTTGGTTCCCTTGGGCACGATGAATGTTGTTACCCAGTGGTACCAGCTCTCTTTGGAATTCAAGCATGGGGGCGTACCCCAACTGCACACCAGCGTATCACAATCAAATGCCTCATATCCAACAGATTTCAACGTGCTCGGCAGGCGGATTTTCATAATCTTGTCTGAGCCGTCAAAAGTGAAAGCATACTGGCCGACAGACTCCAGTCCCTCAGAGAGATTAATTTCCTCCAACTGCTTACAGGAGCCGAAAGCCACATCCCCAATGGTTCTCAAGCTGCCAGGCAAGCTGACGGACTTCAAAGGGGTTTGATAGAATACCGACTTGCCTATGCTACGCAATTTATTGTTGAAGGTCACCCTTTCCAGGTTAGCACAACCGCTAAAGGCAAAGTCGCCAAGGGACAACAGGCTATCGGGCAAGACTACCTCATGTAAGCCGTTGCAGCCACTGAAGGCATTACCGTCAATGGAACGAACACCTGCAGGGAAATTGATTTCGGTCAACGGACAACGGGTAAAAGCCGATGTGCGAATCTCACGGATGGTCGATGGCAACGAAACCGAGGTGATGCTACTCGTCTGGAACGAATACCAACCAATCTGCACCACAGTATAGACGTTACCATTGGCATCGGTCACCTTCTCGGGGACATCAAAGTGTCCGCTGAATGCAGGGCCACCACCATAATAGGTCTCAACGGTCTGCTCTTCGGCAGAGATGACGCGGTACTGCAAGCCGTCGCAGGTGAAAATTTGCGAACTGGCAAGCAGCGGCAAGACCAATGAAAATAATGCGACTACAATTCTCAATATTGCATTATTGTTGTATTCCATAATGAATTAGTTTTGTTAGGATGATAAATGTTCAATGAAATCAGAGGATGACCTTGACGATCCTGCCACCACTTTTTATTATGTAGATTCCACTACCCAAGTCCACAGTGAACTCCTGGCCATTGCCCATGATGCTTCTCACATGACGACCGCTCACATCATAGATGTCAACCACTTCACCTGCCTGCACATGCTGCAGGAGCACCATGCCCTTGCTGGCCAGCACTCTGAGTCCTTGGCTAGGCTCCTGATGAGAGACCTCTTCAATACCCTCGTTATTAGACCCGTCACTCTCGTAAGTGATGAAAGCGCGCATCTGCTCGTTATCATCTTCCACCTCATCGATAACGCTTGAGCCAACAACGATAGCCCCGTTCACTTTCTTAATGGTGAAGTCTCCGTAGCCGTCCAACTTCTTGGTGATATCCTTGCCGTTAAGCGTCACCGAGTGGATGAGCCATCCTTCATCGGGCGTGATGTTGAGTTTTAACGGCTCATTTTTATATACCTTGATTTCCACCTCGCCGCCATCGGCCTGCTTGATGATGAGCGGCGTGAACGACGAGGCACTAAAGTCGGGCGTGCTGAAAGTCACACTCACGCTCATGCTCTCCTGCAGGGGCGGGAATGTGTAAACGCCATTGTTGTCGACCTCGGCAGTAACATCCTTATTGCCAACGATGAGGCACATAATACCGTTTCCATTGTTGGGCGTGATGTGCAGCCGCATTGTGCTGTCAGAGTGGCACAGGAAACGACCACCGTCCACATCAAAAGCGCCAGTCAACGTCATGGTCCCCGCGTCAGCAGGACGGCTATGCAGGTCAATCCAGTAGAAAGTACCTGCCTCCTCATCCTCGATGAGGTTATACTCGTTCCATCCAGGAGCAGCTTGATACAATTCCAGCGTATTCAGTGGCACATGGATGTTGACCTGATGGGCTTGGAACGACGGCTTGCGTCCTGCCACGCCATTAATCGTCACCAATTGCGGGCGGGCAATAGGAGAATAAACATCCATCGTGTCGGTTACTGACGTGCCCATACAGATGGAGCGGTCTTCAAGCACTTTGAGATTTGCCGGAAGCTTGACACGCCTGGCTTTGCTGAAGGCATAAGAGTATATCCGTTCCAAGTTGTCAGGCAGGTCGATGTCGTTCAGTTTGTCACAGCCATAGAATGCAAAGCCTCCAATTGACTTCAGTGTTGACGGGAACTTCACTTGAGTCAACTGACGACAGTTCTGAAACGCCTGATAACCGATTGATTTCAATCCTTCGGGAAACTCAAGTTCTGTGAAATGTGAGCCCTCAAACGCCATTGTTTCTATATACTTCAGATGGCTATTAAAATGAATGTCGCCGACACAGTTAAGCGCATAATCTTCTACCCTTTCACAGTATTCCGGGAGCCACACATCGGTATGGGACAATTGCATCCAACTGAAGTAAACGTTTGGCAGCCCGACGGCTGTTACCTTGAATTCATTGCCTAACGAATCGCAGACGGTGTCTGGAATACGAAATTCGGGCCCAATTTGCCTCCTCAACAACTGCATGGCATCGACAGCTATAGTGCTTTTCACATGGTACTTGATGGAATCAACCATGAATACCGATCCCACTCGAGGGGACTGGGCCTCAGCTTTGTCTGTTCCAGCAGCGAAAAAAAGAGCCAGCACAAGAATTGATAAACAGGTTAAATGTTTCATGAGAATATGTTTTAGTTAGTTATTTTCGGTAAAATATCAGAGCTCTATAGAATCGACAAGACCCAAAAGGGTGTTTCTGTATCCATCCTGCAATTCTTGCTTGAATGACTGTTGCAAAATTACTGTAAATATTTGGAATAGCCATGGAAACAGGACATCATTCTGAGTTCATTTTAATAATCACAAAAACCTGATTAACAGGTGTTTAAATCATTAAAAGCTCATTTCACCTCATTTTATAGATAAGTGTCTTTTTCTTGATGATAAAATTAACTGATTTTATCACAAATGATTGATAAAAAACAAAATCAACACTAATTCTTCTCGGCATCATAATTCCCGCTCTCGATGGCTTCATTAATCACGGGCATGAGAACCTCAGGATGGTCAAAAAACTCTTTGCTATCAAAGTTGCCATGATCAAGATATTCCTTTACTAATGGGAAACGGTCAAGGCGGCCTTTCAACATCTTGCGCAAACCGATGACCTTTGAATTGATAATGATTTTCCAGTAAGCATGGGCTCGCTTTTCGCCCTTGATGTAATAATAGTATTTCATTGTGCCCCACATGGTGTGAAGCGTAGGAGTGAACGTGAAATCTTCGGCAGGAGATACATAGCCAATCATTTTGTCAGTCTCGTAAATCTTCATCAGCAAGCGCGGGCTCTTGGGATTCCTGCCCACAATCTCGCAAGGATCATGAACCATCATGGGTGTGAACACCACTTCGCTGTCATCTTTCTCGGTTGCAGGAAATACGAGTGACTCAATATCGGCAGTTTTGTATTTTTGGGTTTTGCCCTTGAATGTCTCGCTCACTTTGATTTTGTCGCCCATGATACCTCCAGATAGATATCCATTGACGACAGTACCGTCATGGAGCGTGAGGACGACTTTGTAGTCATCAGGATTGTCCTTAGCGTGGATTGTTTGGCCAGCGGCCAATGCAATCAGCATGAGAGTTAATACATACTTTAGATACTTCATCATGTTAGAATCAGGTTTTTAGCTCTTTCCGGCTGTTGTTCCTCTCTGGATAGAGCTTGCTTGTTACTAAAATTAAAGTGCGTGGAGGAACACTTGTTTATCATCTTTAAGGTATCGGCAAAGACCCTTGTAGCAATAAACAATCCACCCACGCATGAGCTGCTATATATGCCATCCCTTGCTCGGATGGATACAAAGCAGATTTGCGTGATGATTGCTTTCCTGCTACTTTCTGAATTGCCGATTTTAAAAGATAGGATAAGCAAACACGCTCAATAATATGTCATCACTGCGATGATGGCCGCCGCTGCGACCCGCAATGAATCACTGCAAAGTTAGAAAAACAATCCATACCATCAAAACAAATAACCCAAAAATCACACAATAACAGAAAAAAAACCAGAAAAACTTGGATGGTATTAAAAATAATTCCTATCTTTGCCACAACGACTATTAGATTCATAACACTATGAAAATAATAAAGATTTGGTTCGATACCGACTACATCTATGGTGCAGACGAGAGTGGTAATGAATACCGCCAATCATTGCTGTGGTATCCAAAATTGAGAACCGCAAGCGATGAGCAGCGGGCTGAATACACCTTCGGGATGGGTGGGATACATTGGCGTGCGCTTGACGAAGACATCAGCTTTGAAAGTTTCACTTATGATGATGCAGAGCCTACTGCCATGCAGCGTTTCTTCTTGACCCATAAGGAAATCAACGTAGCTGAATTTGCCCGTTCCATTGGAATGAACGCCACCTTGCTGCGCAACTACATCAACGGTTTTAAGAAACCCTCAAAAGAACGTGAACAGACAATCCTCGACCACATCCACAAATTAGGCAAGGAACTAACAGCCGCCTGCTTCTAAATAAAACATCCTACAAACATCTTAGCAGTGTTTGGCAACCACTAAGTTACTGACTATCAGACACTTGGACAAACTTTATTAGCTTTATGATGTTTAAATAACTCATTGATTTTCAAATATTTAAATTAATTATTAACTAAGTATAGAACAATGAAAAAGTACTATTATTTATTGGTGGCCTTGATGATGGCCTTGATAACAGCTGGGTTGACTGCCTGCGGTAATGACAGTGACAATGAACCCGATGGTGATAATGTCAACGATTACATCGAGTTCACAATAGATGGAACGTCAAGAACTATTGAACTTCCTAAAGGTTTGTTTAATATGAATATGGACGGGTACAAAGATAAAGATGGGAATGACATGACTTTTTTCAATATTTCAGGATTAGATTTGGGAAAAATAGGTACTGTCATGATGCCAATTGCCCTTTACACCTATAGGTCAGATTTCAACATGAAAACAGGTTCATATAGTTTTCGCCATATTAAAAACTTTGGTGACGACATATTGTTTGATCATGATTGGTGGATTTTCTTTTACGAAGATGAGGATGTTAAAAAGCCATTTGAAACTGCTATATGGCTAACGTCCTCAAAAAATGAGTATTATTCAATAAATGGTACCATGAATGTGAAGAGTATAAAACCGTCAACATTCACTTTTGAGGGAATAAAGGGGAATGGATATACCATCGAAGCGGCATTCTCTTGCACCCTTGCCAACGAGAATGATAAAAATGACACCAAAAATTGCACAGGAAAATATAGATTGACATATCTTCCTGAAGATGACTAATAACAACAAAACCAGTTGATTGATAATCTAAACTGAATACGCTGAGTCTTTTGATTTGTCAACATGAAATGACAATGTTCAAAAGGCTTTCTATATTACACGTTCCACCTGTGAGAGCACGGGTGCCATCAGCTGGGACGGTTCTAATGATGCGGTAAGCGGAGCGGCGCTATCAGTTAGAACCGTCCCAATGATGCACCGCCCACGCCGCTGTCACCATAACCAGAAAATCTCACAAGTATGTAAGCCATCGGTAAACCCCGTATTTGCTGGATGGGGTTACTGATGGCTTACGTTTGAAAGAACCGTGATTGTCTGAAAAGAAATCTTTTTGACATTGGCGGCGAATGGCCTTTGTGTTATCTTTGCGGAGTATCATGGGAAGAACAGGCAATTTTTGCTTTTAACATTCCCCCCGCACCTGTATGCTTTAGGCACGGACAACACATAAGGTTGTTTTTCAGGGGATTGTGACGGTTTGACGCCAATTGGCTCAATTGCTTTTTGACGACTATACAAAGGAGGCAATATAAAGATTTGTTCCAGTTGATAGAGTTGTCCTTAATTGATTGGGGCACAAAAATTTGTATTTGTTGTATTTGTTGTACTTATTGTTGTTGTTTTCTTAACCATGAGGCGCAAAAGTGTTGTTGAAATAACGTTGTAGTTATCATGAGACTCAAAAAGTTGGCACGCAATTTGCCTAATTTTGGCTGCACTTCGGCAAAACAAGTGTAACTTTTTTGCGCTCAGTTGGCACAAAATTTGCCTATGTGGCATTTGCGTAGTAATTTTGCAGGTTGAATTTACATTATAATAAAGAAGAATGAAGATTATCAGCAAGGTCAATGAGTTGCGCGAGGCTGTTCAGGCCTTTCGCCAGGCAGGTAAGTCAGTAGGTTTGGTGCCCACCATGGGTGCCCTTCACGAGGGTCACAAGTCGCTCGTCGACCGTGCCCGCAAGGAGAACGACGCCGTCGTGGTGAGTTGTTTCCTGAACCCCACGCAGTTTAACAACAAGGAGGACCTGCGCACCTATCCCCGCACCGCCGAGCGCGATGCCGCTATGCTTGAAGCCTGCGGTGTTGACGTGGCCTTCATGCCCACCGTCGAGGACATCTATCCCGAGCCCGACACCCGCGTGTTTGACCTCGGTCCCGTGCAGCAGGTGATGGAAGGTGCCATGCGCCCGGGCCACTTCAATGGCGTGTGCCAGATTGTGAGCAAACTCTTCTCGTGGGTGATGCCCGACCGTGCCTACTTCGGCGAGAAGGACTTCCAGCAGATTGCCGTCATCCGCGCGATGATCAAGCAGCTGGATTTTGATATCAATATCGTGCAGTGCCCGTGCGTGCGCGAGGACGACGGCCTGGCCAAGAGCAGCCGCAACGTGCGCCTCACCCCCGAGGTGCGCAAGGTCGCCCCGCAGATTTACGCTACCCTGCAGCGCAGCCTGGAGTTTGCCAAGGACCACACTGTGGAGCAGACCCACGACTGGGTGGTCGCCACCATCAACGCATGGCCCGAGATGGAGACCGAGTATTTCTCCATCTGCGACGGCATCACCTTGCAGCCCGTCACCAGCTGGGACGAGAGCGACTACATCGTGGGCTGCATCACCGTCTATTGCGGCGACGTGCGTGAGATTGACAATATCACCTATAAGAGGCTTTAGGCGTTAGGCGTTAGGTGATAGTTATTGTACTTTATATTTACAACAAAAACCAGAAACTAAGGACTAAGGACTAGAAACTAAGGACTAAGGACTAGAAACTAAGGACTAAGGACTAAGGACTAAGGACTAAAAACTAAAAAAATATGTACATCCAGGTCATGAAATCCAAGATTCACCGTGTCACGGTGACCGATGCCAACCTCAACTATATCGGTAGCATCACCATCGACCAAGACCTCATGGATGCCGCCGGCATCATTGAGGGCGAGCGCGTGTATATCGTTGACGTCAACAATGGCGAGCGGCTGGACACCTACACCATCGCTGGCGAGCGCGGCAGTGGCACCATCTGCCTGAATGGCGCTGCAGCCCGCAAGGTCGAGGTGGGCGACATCGTCATCATCATGGCCTATGCCATCGTCACACCCGAGGAGGGCCGCAACTTCAAGCAGCAGATCGTCTTCCCCGACACGGCGACCAACCGCCTCATCAAGAAGAAGAAATAACTACTTTTAACATTCCCCCCGACTTTTTTTGAGGGGGAGATGTTCAATATGAAATAATAAAAACCTCAATATGTTTGAAAATTTATCTGAGAAACTTGAACGGTCATTCAAGGTCCTGAAAGGACAAGGCCGCATCACCGAAATCAACGTAGCATCAACCCTGAAGGAAGTGCGCCGCGCCCTTGTTGACGCCGACGTGAGCTATCCTGTAGCCAAAAAGTTTGTCGATGAAGTTAAGGCCAAGGCTCTTGGCCAGAACGTCATCAACGCCGTGAATCCCAGCCAGCTGATGGTCAAGATCGTCCACGACGAGTTGACAGAACTCATGGGCGGCGAGGAAGCCACCTTCAGCATCGAGGGCAATCCCGCCATCATCCTGATGTCAGGTCTGCAGGGTTCCGGTAAGACCACCTTCACCGGCAAACTCGCCAACCGCCTCAAGAGCGGCAAGGAAAAACGCAAACCGCTGCTCGTGGCCTGCGACGTTTACCGTCCCGCCGCTATCGACCAGCTCAAGACCATCGCCGAGCAGATTGAGGTGCCCGTCTATAGCGAGCCCGAGAGCAAGGACCCCGTCGCCATCGCACAGCACGCCATCGAGCATGCCAAGAGCAATGGCTATGACCTGGTGATTGTCGATACCGCCGGCCGTCTCGCCGTCGATGAGGCGATGATGGTTGAAATCAAGGCCATCAAGGATGCCATCCACCCCAACGAGACGCTGTTTGTCGTTGACTCGATGACCGGTCAGGATGCCGTGAACACGGCTAAGGCCTTCAACGAGCGACTGGACTTTGACGGCGTTGTGCTCACCAAGCTCGACGGTGACACCCGTGGTGGTGCCGCCCTGTCAATCCGCGCCGTCGTCGATAAGCCCATCAAGTTTGTGGGTATCGGCGAGAAGATGACCGACCTGGACCCCTTCCGTCCCAAAGGTATGGCCGACCGCATCCTGGGCATGGGCGACATCGTGTCGTTTGTGGACCGCATGCAGCAGCAGTACGACGAAGAGGAGGCCGAACGCCTAGAGAAGAAAATCAAGCAGAACAAGTTTGACTTTGACGACTTCATCAAGCAGATCAGGCAAATCAAGAAGATGGGTAACCTCAAGAGCCTGGCATCGATGATTCCCGGCGTGGGCAAGGCCATCAAGGATATCGACATTCCCGACGACGCCTTCAAGGGTGTGGAGGCCATCATCGGCTCCATGACTCCGCAGGAGCGTGCCAATCCCGATATTATCGACGCCAGCCGCCGCAAACGCATCGCAGCAGGTAGCGGCACCAGTGTCGAGGAGGTGAACCGCCTGTTGAAGCAGTTCCTGTCGATGCGCAAGGTGATGCACCAGGTATCGACCAATCCCATGCAGATGATGCGCAGCGCCAAGGCCCAAGCCAAGGCTCAGAAGCGCGGACGTTAAATTAGGCGTTAGGAATTAGAAATTAGAAGTTAGAAGTTAGGAATTAGAAGTTAGAAACAACTAATGCCTAAAACCTAAAACCTAAAAAGAAGGCAAAATGAGTCTGCTCTCCATATTGATGTTGTCGGTCGTGTCGCTGCTGCAAAGCAATAACACGGTCAATCTGACTTTTGTGGGTGATGCCATGCAGCATGCCCCGCAGATTACCGCTGCCCTGCAGCCCGACGGCACCTACGACTACACGCCATGTTTCCAGTACATCGAGGAGGACATCCGCGATGCCGATTACGCCGTGGTTAATCTGGAATGCCCGTTAGGCGGCAAGCCTTACACGGGCTATCCCTGCTTCAGTGCCCCCGACAGCTATGCGCAGCGGCTCAAGGATGTGGGCTTCGACCTCTTCCTCACGGCCAATAACCATTGTCTGGACCGCCGTGACAAGGGCTTGGTGCGCACCTGTCAGGCGCTTGACTCGCTGCACATCCCCCACATCGGCACCTACCGCGACCAGCAGGAGCGCGACCGCCGTGTGCCCTACATCGTCAACGTCAAGGGCATCCGCATCGCCTTCCTCGACTATACCTATGGCACCAACGGCATCCCCATCCAGGGTAATGTGGTCGTCAACCTCATCGACCAACAGCAAATCTACAACGACATCACGTTGGCGCGTGAGCGAGGGGCACAGGCCATCTGCGTGAACCTGCACTGGGGCATCGAGTACCAGCTCAAGCCCGTTGCCGCCCAGCGCACCCTGGCCGACTGGCTCGTGGCCCAAGGTGTGGACCTCATCATCGGCGGACATCCCCACGTTGTCGAGCCGATGGAGATGCGCTACAGCAAGGAGCATGACAAAAACGTGCTGCTCATCTACAGCATGGGCAACTTCATCAGCAACCAGAGCGACATCGACACCCGTGGCGGTGCCTTGGTCAAGGTCTCGCTCAAGATGGAGAACGGCCGTCCCGTCATCGTGAATCCCCGCTACAAGCTCTTCTTTGTCCAGAAGCCTGTCGCCCGCGGCGAGAACTACGTCCTCATCCCCGAGGCCCGTCCCGACCTGCTGCGCCCCGACAGCAAGGGCGAGTTCACCCGCTTCATGCAACGCACCCACGACCTGGTCACCAGCCACAATATAGACGTCCCCTGCGAACAATAAAAGCATCTAATAACACAGATTTTCAGCAATTGTTTGCAAAACCCCATCAAATTTGCGTATATTTGCGATTGATAATGAATTGCCATCACTATGAATCCAACGACACATACAGATAATGACAAATTGTACTTTGCAACGTTGGCAATAGGTGCAACAGCAAAGAGAATGGGTATCACCGCCACCGAGGCGCATAATCGGCTTAAACATTACGGGCTGATTCAGTCTTTACTCTATGACTGCTACGACACCCTTCACACCGAAAGCATCGATGGCGTAGTGTGGAATGTTATGGAAGCCCTCAAGAACTGGGAGCAAAAGGAGAGCAAGCAATGAACATGGTTTTGTATCATGGCTCAAATGTCGTTGTCGAACATCCTCTCGTAAATGTTGGACGACGTGAATTAGATTTCGGCCCAGGTTTTTATCTAACAAAACTTAGTAATCAAGCCGAGAGGTGGGCTCATCGTGTTTGCGTCATCCGCGCCTCTAGCACTCCTATTATTTCGACCTTCACTTTCGACATGGACAAGTTGCCACATGATATTAGGATGCTGAAGTTAGACAATTATGATCAAAAATGGCTTGATTTTATTGTTGCCAGCCGCAAAGGTTTAGAGCCATGGGCAGAGTACGACATCATTGAAGGAGGTGTCGCCAATGACCAAGTCATTGACACTGTAGAGGATTATTATTCAGGCCGTATCACAGCAGAGCAAGCGCTTGGGCAATTACAGTTCGCAAAGCCAACACACCAAATGTGCATCAGCAGTCAGTCAATCATAGACAGCTGTTTACATTTTGAATCATCAGAACTTATTATAGCTAAATAAGGATAAGGTATGAGAGATCAAGTTTTATGGCGGAAGACAGCCCGCATCATCACTATTCTTGCTGAAAGGCTCAATGTTTCACAACAACGAGCAATGGATCTTTTCTACAACTCTCACACCTTTGAACTATTCTCCAACCCTGATAGCGGCATGCAACTACTCAGCGACGAATATATCGTCAACGACACACTCCGTGAGTTAGATATGAACTGAGGGCTGTGAATTATTCCACAGCCCTCCTCGTTTCTATTTTCACTACCTACCGTAATTACGACAGGTATTCTTTCACGTCGATGGCGGCGCGGCAGCCTCCGGCGGCGGCGACGATGGCCTGGCGGTAGTGCGGGTCGGCGACGTCACCGGCGGCAAAGACGCCCTCGACGTTGGTCGCGGTGTTGTGGCCCGTGAGCTTGATGTAGCCTTGCTCGTCAAGTTCAACCTGTCCGCCCAGGAACTCGGTGTTGGGGCGGTGGCCGATGGCAAGGAAGAATCCGTCGATGGCGATGTCAAAGAGTTCCTCCTTGTCGGTGCCCTTGAAACGCACTAGGTGGGCTCCCTCCACGCCGTTGTCGCCAAAGAGGCCTACGGTGTTGGTATTGAACAGGATTTCAATTTTCTCGTTCTCCTTGACGCGCTGCTGCATCGCCTCGCTGGCACGCAGGTAGTCCTTGCGCACGATGAGATAGACCTTGCTGGCGAGGTGGCTCAGGTAATCGGCCTCCTCACAGGCGGTGTCGCCGCCACCCACAACGGCTACCACCTTCTTGCGGTAGAAGAAGCCGTCGCACGTCGCACAGGCCGACACGCCCTGTCCAGCGTATTTCGTCTCGTCGGGCAGTCCCAGATACTTGGCCGTGGCGCCGGTGGCAACAATCACGGTATCGGCCGTCAGCGTCTCACCGCCGTCCAGGGTGACCTTGAAGGGGCGCTCGTTCATGTCGATAGCAGCCACAAGGCCAGATTTCATCTTTGCGCCCAAGTTCACGGCCTGTTGGCGCATGTTCTCCATCAACTGGAAGCCCTCTACGCCCTCGGGGAAACCCGGGAAATTCTCGATGGTAGTCGTTTGCGTTAACTGACCACCCACCTGCAAACCCTCGATGAGCAGGCAGTCGATGGCAGAGCGCACCAGATAAATCGCGGCTGTGTAACCGGCAGGTCCAGAGCCAATAATCAAACACTGTGTATGGTTCATTTTTTTAAATTAGGAGTTAGGAATTAGAAATTAGAAATTAGAAATTAGAAGTTAGGAGTTGGCAAATGCCCACTGTTAACTGATAACTGTTCACTATTAACTGTTAACTGTTCACTGTTTCAGGACTTCGTCGAGGTAGTCGTAGAAGGCGGGGTCTTCACCGATGATGATTTTGGCCACCTTTCCCTCGGGATCAACGACGAGTTTGGTGGGGAAACCTTTCACGTTATAGAGATCCGGCACATTAGGGCAATTCTCGTCATCCATGTCCCAATAGACGTGGAGCCAGGGCAGTTCGTGCTTGGCGACAGCAGCTTTCCACTTCTCAACAGTGTCGTTGCAGTCCACGCCCAGGATTTCGAGCTTGCCCTGATATTTTGCGTAGTATTCCTTCATCTTGGGCATACCCTTGATGCACCAGCCACACCACGAGCCCCAAAAGTCGATGATGACCCACTTGCCGCGCAGGCTGCTCAATGTCAGCGGCTTGCCGTTGATGTCCATCAGAGTGAAATCGGGTGCCATCTGGCCCTCCAGGGCATACCGCTTGGCATGTTCCGCAGCCTCTTTTTTAGCCTTCTTGAGGTTCTTTTTATACAGATTGGCTGCCACACTGCCACGTGCGCGGTCGGTGAGCAATGCTGCTGCGGCCTCATAGTTCTCGACATCTTCGGGGATTTCGTTAATCAGTGCGGCTGCGGCATCCTGGTCGGGATGAGCCCTGACATATTCTATTACGGCATCGGCTATGTCCTGCATCAATTGCGGCACTCTCTCCTGGGCCTCTGCCATCAGTTGCTCCCGAGGAACACCTGAAGCCATTCTTGCCTTGAGTCCATCGACATATTCCTGGCCAGCCCGGTTAATGGGTTCCACTACATTCCTTGCCTCGTTATAATCCACATAGAATTGTGAGCCGCTCAAGCAGATATTGCCACTCTCGTCTTTGGAAATGACGAGCGTCTCGCCCGGGATAGCAGGAAGGGTAATATCACCCTCCTCATCTTGCCCACGGCCATTAAACCAGCGGCCTATGGTAAGATGGTCGGCATCGGTGAGGTCAAGCTTCACCTCCATCATCTCGCCAGTGACCGCATAGGTCTTGCCCTTGAAAACGGATGATTGAGCCTTGAGATACACAGAGTCGCCAAAGTTCTCAAACGTGCTCCGCACCAATAATTTGCCACCCTGGGCCATTGCGCCCAGCACCATCATGCCCATGAGCATGGTCAAAATCAGCTTTTTCATCTTCCTATCTGCTTAGTTAAATCATAATCCGAAAAAAATGTCTTGCAATCCTCAGCCATCCCGCTCGGCGCCGATTCATGTCAGTATCATTTCAGCATCTCGTCCAGAATGCCGTAGAAGGCGGGATCCTCGCCCACGATGACCTTGGCGACGTTGCCCTCGGGGTCAATGATGACCTTGGTGGGGAAACCGCGCACGCCATAGAGCGTCAACGGGTTATCGCAGTTCTCGTCATCCTTGTCCCAATAGACGTGGAGCCAGGGAAGCTCATGCTTGGCTACAGCAGCTTTCCATTTCTCGACGGTGTCGTTGCAGTCCACGCCCAGGATTTCGAGCTTATCGTTGTACTTGGCATAGTATTCCTTCATCTTGGGCATACCCTTGATGCACCAGCCACACCATGAACCCCAGAAGTCGAGAATCACCCACTTGCCGCGCAGCGAGCTCAGTGCCAGCGGCTTGCCGTTGATGTCCATCAGGGTGAAATCGGGAGCCATATTGCCCTCAAGCCCCTCTTGGCGAGCCTTGTCGGCTTCTTCCTTCTTGGCAGCGGCAAGAATTCCCTTGTACATATTGGCGGCAACGCTATTGCGCACACGCTCACTCAGCAATGCGGCACCCTCTTCCATGTGCTTGGTGTCACTGCCCAAGTCGGAGAGCAGCAAAGCCGACACTTCACTATCGGGATGGGCTTTGACATAGCCAAGCACCACATCGGCCAAAGCCTGTTCCAGGGCAGGGTATTTCTCATCAAACTCTTTGCTTATCTCCTCCTCGGGAACACCCGATTCAAACTTGTCACGGCACTCATTGATAAAGTCGCGTGCGACCTGTTGAGGACCATCGACAAGCTTGGATGCCTCTTGATAATCGACATAGAACTGTGAGCCGCCCAGGGTGTAATCGTCGGCTCCGCCTTCGATGACAACATGCTCACCAGGCAGAGCAGGAAGGTAAAACGAATTGTCTCTGCTCAATTGTCCATTCTCGAGACCGAACACGTAGAGATTTGCCACATCATTCAGGTCGAACGTCATGTTCAACTTATCACCAACGACGGCTCGCATTTCCTCAACCAGCATATCACCGCTGGCACCTTGCAGGAAAACCTTCACCGAGTCGCCCAGGCCCTTGAAAGAACCAGTCACCGTGAATTTACCGTCCTGGGCCATTGCACCCAGCATCATCATGCCCGTGAGCATGGCCAAAATCAATTTCTTCATATCAGATGTTCTATTTTGTTTCGTTCAAATCACAATGCAAATCCACATATCATCGTGAGATTTGCAGAATGAGAACATATTAATATCAAAATTGAGGCATCATCAGCTTTCTCTCTTTTACGGCGGCAAGTTTAGCCTTAAACAAGTTGGCGACCATACTGTTATGCACTCGCTCTGTCAGCAAGGCATCGCCCCGCTCAACATCCGCGTCTTCGCCAAAAATCGCCAGCAGTGCTGCCGATGCTTCCTGGTCGGGATGATTCTTGACATAGGCCAATAAGGCTTCTTCATATTTTTCAAGCACTTCCAGATACCGGTCACTATGAGCGTCCTGTTCAAACAGCTCAAGCGCTTGAGGCTCGATAGCCTGAACAGCTTCATCATAGTCTATATAAAACTGCGAGCCACCCAAACCGTAATAAGGCTCACCCTCCATATAAAAAAGGACTGTATCACCAGGAATGGCTGGTACTATATGATGTCTCTGGTAACCCTCTTGGCCGTCGTCCACAATGAGCACCGCAGCATCCTTCAGATCAAATGACAACTCCATCATCTCAGCACTCGCGGCACGAGTCTCCTCGTATAGGAGTTGATATCCACAATCAACGATCTGAAATTTCACCGAGTCGCCCTCGCACAAAAACCAGCCCTGCACTATGAATTTTCCACCCTGTGCCACTGCGCCCAGCGCCATCATGCCCACAAGCAAGGACAAAACAATCCTCTTCATAATCGTAATTATTTGGTTTTTTGAATGATTTACTGTGGCAAAGATAGTAAGAATCATATCAATACCCAAATTTTTCAAGAAAACTCACAGCAATCCTTTTTCAAGATTCGGGTGACTGGCATGCAGTCACCCGAACCATGAACAAAAACATAGATTACTCGAATCTCATGTGAGTGCCCGTTTCTATTTGCCGAGGAGTTCGGCGAGTTTTTGGGCGAGAGCCTCGCCACGGGCGTTTTCGCCTGATTCAATCACTGTCAGGTTCTCGGCATCAAGCAGGAACATGGCAGGGATGGAACGCACCTTATAGGCATCGGCAGCGCCCATGCGGTCCAGGTAGTTGGGCCACTGCAGTTGTTCCTGTTCCACGGCCTTGCGCCATGCGGCCTCATTTTGGTCAATACTGATGCTCACTACCTCAAGGCCCTTGTCCTTATAGAGCTCGTACTGTTTCTTGACATTGGGAATCTCCTTGCGGCAGGGCCCGCACCACGAAGCCCAAAAGTCGATGAGCAACAGCTTTTTGCCCTTGGCAAGTTCTTCAAGCGTCAGTTCCTTACCGTCATCGCCTTTCACGGTCAACGATTTGGCTTTCTGGCCCGTGACACCGGCTGGCATCATCTCATCAATCATCTTCTTGCCGTACCAGCTCTGCTGTGCCTCAGGCGAGAGTGAGTCATACAGGGGCTTGTCGGCGGCAGTGAAGTAAGTCCACAAGTAGATGGCCATCATGGGGCCCCAATAGGTGTCCTTGTTCTCTTCAACGATGCCCTTGTAGGTCTCCTCTACCTTGGCAAAGAAGTCCTTCTCGGCCTTTTCGAAGGCCTTGTAGTCCTCGGTCTCCATGATCTGCTTCTCGCGGGCAGCGTCCTTGGCCGTGCGGGCCTCATTGACCTGCTGGATGACCTGGGCATACTTCTCGTGATTATCGTTGAAGAGCTTGTCGAGGTCGGCGCGGCGTTGCTTGTAGCCATTGAGCTTGTCGGTCAGCGGTGAACCCTTGACAGTAACGTCCCAAGTGTAATTGGTCACTCCGTTCTGGTCGGGTTCGCCCTTGGTGGCTTTGCCCTCGATAGAGATATTGCCTTTCTCGAGCATGAAAGTCTCCATTCCAATGGCATCCTTAACCATGAGGTTGACACAGATGGGCATCGGCAGACTATCGGCCATTTCTCCCTCGAAGGTGAATTTTCCACCATTGACAGTAGCCTCGGCAATCGGGGCCTCATTATCATGGCTCATGGGCACAAGTTGCACAACGGTGCCATCGTCCAGACCGGTCACGTTACCCTCAACCTTATACTGACGGGAATTACAACTGCAAACGAGCATGCACAACAGACATGCAAATAATACGTTCTTCATTTCATTATCATCATTTAGCGTTCAACATTCTGAGTTACAGTGCCATTGCCCGAGTTCTTCACAGCACCCATGGGGAAGGGCATTACCCACATGTGACTGCTGGGCGAGAGCGAGTAGTTCTTGCCACCCTCGACCTTGGTCAAGGTGCGGGCATGAGCCGGCTCAAGGTTCAAGCGTCGAGCGTCACAGAAGGGGATAATCGTCTGCACCAAAGCATCTCCCTTGACCTTGATGATCAAGTCGATAGCGGCATCAGCATTGGCAGCGGCGAGTGCCTGATAGTACTCGGGGAGGATGCGTTTCTGGCGCACCTTGTTGAGCACCTCCATCGCACCGGCAACATTCCCCGTGCGAGCCATGCACTCGGCCTGGATGAGATATACCTCGGTCGTGGTCAAGCCACCACGGTTGAAGTAACCGCCCATATTGGGGTTATAATAGGTGGCACCTGCCATGGTGCGGATTTTCCACCGGCTCATGAAATGGGCATCGCCCTGCTCAAAACGGTTACCACGGTCTTCACGCATCTGGAGGTCGTTGCCCGAGTAGGAATTGTTGCCATGACAGAAGATATAGTTCTCCACATAGTCAAAACCCATGGGCGAAGGGATGGTCTGATAGACATCAGGAGCACTCAGCACGGCAGCATTGTCATTATAGAACGCTACCCAGTCAAACAATTGATTGTTGCGCTTCAGCGCCTCGGCTGCAGCGGTCAGTGCTTCCTGGTAATTGCCCATCTGCAGATTGACGCGCGCGGCCAGCGCATAGGCCGTCGCCTTGTCGGCATAGAGCACGTTTAACGCCTTGTCGGGCAGAGCGGGCAAAGCCTCGCTGATGTCCTGAAGAATGAAATCATAGATTCCCTGAACCGAGGGCTGCGTGTAGGAAGCGCCCACCTCGGCACTGGTAATCAGGGGCACACCGCCATCGGTAGCCGCTGTTGCCGCGTCATAGGTCTTGGCATAATAGTTCACGAGGGTGAAATATTTCATAGCCCTCAAGATCTTGGCTTGGGCAATGACCTGACCACGCTCGGCATCGGTGGCCTCGGTTGCTGTGGGAGCATTCTCGATGAGCAGATTGGCGGTAGAGATACCGGCATATCCATTGTAATAGGTCGTCTCATCGCTCTTGTTCATGGCAATGCGGTCAGCACTCTCATTCCAGAAGTAGTTGGCGTTCCACAACTCATAATAGGACAGGTTGCCCTCCGAGACATAGCGGTCGTTGAGCAGTAGTAGCGCTTGGGTCACATCTTCACGGCAATTGGTGTACTCATCGGCAAGCATGACCGAGAAGTCGTTGAGCGTGGTGGGAATCTTCTGTCCCTTGGGCACATTGCTCAGATAATCATCACAACTGCACAAGCATGCAAGCAGCACCAGGCAGGAGCCTAACAGCAGTCTATTTATCTTGGTTTTCATATCTCTCAATATTATAGTTGTTTGTTTTTATTCTCTCGTTTTTTAGAAATCCAGATAGAGGCCGAAGACATAGTTGGGAGCATTGTAGCCACCCAGCAGGTACTTGGCCGATGTGCTCTTGGCAAACGTCACGGCATTCTCCACATTGAACTGGAGGCGCGCACGGCTCAGGCTGATGTTACGCAACCAAGCGTTGGGGATATTGTAGGACAGCGAAATGTTGGCAAGGCGCAGGTTGGTCGCACTGATGACATTATTGTCGGCATAACCGTAAATCGTGCGCGATGCGTCACTGAACAGAGGATTCTCACCAAAGATGGCAGCGGGGATGTCGGTCTTGGCCTCGTCGCCTGGTTGGCGCCAACGGTTGGCAATGTCCTTGTTGACAGCACCCAGAGCGGTCACATAGCTCCACAGCGTGTAGTTATAGGCCGAGTTGAGCATGGGCAGGTCGGTATTGCGCATCTTGTGCCCACCCTGGAACAGCCATAAGCAAGAGAGGTCAAACTGCTTGTAACCCAAATGGAGGTTAAGCGATGCCATATGTGTAGGCTCGGTGCTGCCGGCATAGATGATGGCAGCGAGGTCCGAGGGGTTATAGGTAACAGCCTCGCCAGCAGCATCCAGCACCTGGGGCAGACCATCAGCACTCAGGCCAGCCCACTTATAGGCATAGATGGCATTGTAGGGGTTACCCACGATGGGATAAGCATCGGGATAGTCAAGCTGGAGGAAATAAACCGGGGCCTCCACATTGACATAGACCACCTTGTTCTTGTTGTAGCTATAGGTTACCGTAGCGTCGAAGTTGAAGTCAGCCGAGCGGACAATCTGACCGTTCAGGGTGAGTTCCACACCACGGTTGCGCATCTTGCCGTTATTGATGCTATAGGTCGTGTAGCCAAAGCCCTCGGTGGGCACACCCATCGTGTTGGCCAGCAAGTCGGTACCCATCTTGTTATAGAACTCGATGCTACCGTTCAGGCGATTGCTCAACACTGCGAAATCCAGACCGATGTTGGTCGTGGTGGTTTTTTCCCAACGCAGGGTGGGATTGGGACGGGTGTTCACCGAACCATAGACGCCACCCACATTGGTGTTATTGTAGTAGCTGGCGGTCATGTAGGGGGCCGAGTCCTTAGCAATGTTACCGGCGATACCATAAGAAGCACGCAGCTTGAGGCGGTCCACCCAGCTGACATGGAACCAGGGCTCACGGTCGATGTTCCAACCGGCACCAATACTCCAAATGGGCTTGTTCTGGTATTTGGAGCCTGTTCCCCACAAGTTGGAGCGGTCCCAACGGATGCTTGCCGAGAACATGTATTTGTTATCATAGGTATAGGCCGCGTTGGCGAAGAGCGAGACGAAGCGGTTATCGATATTGCGCAATGATGCGAAATCGCTGGCATCCAAGCCATAGCCCCCCATCAGGCCATAAGTGTTGTTCAATACACTCTGGTCTACCAACGAGAAGGTGAGCATATCGGGGTCATAATTGTAGAGCGTGCTGTTATCATAGTCGATGACCGTCTTGCGCACCTCATGACCCAACAAGGCTACCAGATTGTGCTTGTCGGCAAAGGTGTTCTCATAATTCAACTGCTGGCGGAAGGTATAGGCCTTGGACGTCTGGTTGGCGCGGAAAAAGATGTTACCTAAGGGCACATTCAATGTCGCTACACCCGATCCATAATCATCGCTGGCGTACTGACCGACCAAATCACGGACATGGAAACTGTCCTTGTCGTAGAGCTGATGCGTCCTATCGTAGGCATACTCATATTGGAACATCACATTATACTTGAAGTTCATGGGCAGATTAATATCCATCTTAGCATAATTGCGGCTGATGAACTCATTATTGGTGCGGATATTGCGACCGATCTCATCAAGCGGTGTGATGTTGTAATCGGGAAGGCCATAGCCGGTGAGGATAGCAAGGTCTGAAGCACCGAGCCGGGATTCCTGAGTCGAGGTGAAATTGGTGCCGTCATCGTTGCGCAGACGGTCATAGGGCATATAAGCATAACCCGGACTCATGGGGTCATAAGCCTGCACATTAGACTTCCTGTAGAATGTATAGGCACCGACGTTCATCGTCAACCAATCGGTTATATCCAACTGGTCACGCAGGTCGATATCCCACGAATTGTCGTTGGTGAACTTGTCGTTCATCTTGTTGTTGCGATAGGTGACTGCAGCACGGAAGTTGTTGTTGTCACTTGCACGGCCAACACTCAGGTGATACTGCTGGTAAAAGGCATCTCGCTTGGCATAGTTGGCCACATCATCAAAGTAGCGGTAGCCCTGTGCAGCCAGCTGGTTGAGGCGGCTCTCCATCTCGCTCTGGGTGATGTTGCCGGCATAGTAGTTGGCGATGGTCTGAATACCCTGTGAGGTATAAACCTTATCATTGATGATTGAACGGGCATAGTCGGCGGCACCCTCGCCTTGCAGATTGGGATTGGAGGCCGCCCACTCACGTTCCAGGTCGATGATGTCGGCAGCATCGGTCAGGCGATTCTTGTTGAAGGAATAGGAATGCCAGGTCAATGACGTGTTAAAAGAGACATTGGTGCGCTTGCCCTTAGCCTTCTTGGTCACGATGACAACGACACCATTGGCGGCACGTGCACCATAAATACTGGCGGCGGCAGCATCCTTGAGGACGGTAACGCTCTCAATCTCATTGATATCGAGATTGGGCACACTCTCGTTCAGCCTACCCCACTCGTCATAGCGGGTCGATTCTACGGGGAAACCATCAATCACATACAACGGATTGGTCACACCGTTCATGGTTGTGGTACCACGAATGAGATTGCTCTGCGTGTTGAAACCGGCCACCTCACCCTCAAGCAGTTGAGACAGGTTGTCATAGCGCTTGGTCAAGAGGTTGTCGGCAGTCACCTTAGCAAACGAACCCGTGGCTCTCTCCTTGGAAATCTGTTGATAACCCGTCACCACCACATCGTCCATCACATTGGCATTATCCTCGAGGATGAGCACGCTGTTACTAGAAGTGGCTTTGCGCTCGACAGTTTTCTTACCGATATAGGAATACACGAGCGTGCTGTTGGGATCAACATTCTCCAGCACATAGTTACCATCCAAGTCGGTCACAGTGCCGTTGTCGGTACCAGAGACGCGAACGGTAACGCCGATGAGCGGTTCACCGTCGGCATCCAGCACCTGGCCCTTGACTGTACGCTTGGGTCCGGCAGCTCCAGCACGATCGTTGCTCTTGGAGACCTGGATAAAGCGACCGTCAACTTTGCTGGTGAGCGGCAACCCCTTAATGAGTGCCTTGACCGCATCGGGAGCGGTGGCGTTAGTCACATCGACTGTCACTTTATAATCCTTGACAGCCTCATAGGGATAATTAATCTTGTAATAACCTGATTGTTGCTCTACTTGCCTGAAAGCATTGGGCAACGGCGTCTGGCTGACTTTGAGAGTCACCTTCTGCCCCTGTGCCAATATCGCCAGCGGCAATATCAGCAAGCACAACAGTGCGATGAGTTTTCTCTTATTCATTTGAAATACAGATTTAGTTTAAGATTTAACTTATTCTGTCTTTTAATACTGAGAAAAAATAAGCGGGGTACAAGACTCCGCTTCATATCCAAAATTTTAACATTTTTTAATTAATGATGACCATATTGCCATCCACCTCGGCATGGACAACGCCCAGCGCATTGAGGTTTGCAATGGCCTCCCGCAGGCTCTTGCTTCGCTCGACAACGAAGTGCAGGCGCACCTGCATCTTGCTCGTGTCATCAAACGAGACGTTCACCCCATACCATCTGGCCAACTCCCGCATGATGAAGAGCAGCGATTGATTATCAAAGTAGAAGAAGCCCTCTTTCCACTGTGTGATGGGATAAGTATCTACGGCCTTGACCGCCAATTGCGAGCCCGCAAGTGCTGCCTGTTCACCCGGTGACAATACCTTGGCCAGGTCGCCCGAGTTGACCTGCACACGCCCTGAAACAAGCGTGACCGACGCGTCGCGGCGGGAATAGGCCCGCACATTGAATGCCGTGCCCAGCACGCGCGTTGTCAGGTAATCGGTGTGTACAATGAAGGGGCGCTTGGCGTCCTTTTTCACTTCAAAATAGGCTTCGCCCTTGAGACGAACCTCACGCGTATTGCCATTGAAGCGGTCCGGGAACTCCAGGCGGCTCTCGGCATTCATCCACACTTGGGTGCCGTCGGCGAGCGTCAGGTGATAATCTTGTCCGCGGGGAACAGAAAGGGCCATCAGTTGGGCTGGCGTTACGGCCTCGGCCGATTTGTCAAGGGCCATTTCCTCCTCAACGTGCCGTGCTTGACCGTCGGCAGTGGTGATTGTCACCTCATCAACACTGTCGGGAACATTAATGGCAAATAAGTCGGCATTCACATTGACAGGCACAGACACCTGCGAGCCCGACCAGAATTGATAACCCACCATCAACGCCAGCACAGCGGCGATGCCAGCAGCCCAGCTGATATAGGGACGCGCCCTGTGCCACAGCGAAGGTGTGGTCTGGTGTGACGTTTCCTCTTCCTGTTCAACGGCAGGCAACTCCTGTTGCTGGCACACGTCGTGCCATGCAGCCTCGACATCGGGAGCACTGGCATGCTCACGGTTCAAGGCACTCTGCAATTCCCATTGTTCCAACGGAGAGAGCGGTTCTTGTCCTTCAATATGTTTGTTGTCATGTTCCATTACGCTAATTCATACAAGCCAACAGCAAAAGTGGTACAAACTTTAACATTTTTTTACCCAAGGATACGCGCATTTGGGCAAACGAACGTTGCACAATCTTCTTCACCCCATCAACGGTAATTCCCATCTGGTCAGCAACTTCCTGATTGCTCTTCTGCTCATAAAACCGCAAGTATAACACTCGTCTAACACGTTCAGGTTGCCGGTTCAACTCAGCCTTGATGGCATCGATTCGGGCCTCGTATTCTTCCCAATCGGTATCACTGTAGTGTTCCAATTCTTGAATCACCTCCTCAATCAGCGGCACATGTCGGCTGCGGTGACGCAACTGGTCCAAACTGCGGTTGCGCACACTAGTATAAAGGTAGGACAATGCGGTATCCAGAGCTACCTTGTCTCGTAATCGCCACACGTTGACAAACACGTCGCTCACCACATCGCGAGCCACGTCCTCATTGTGAACGATGTCAAGGGAATGATAATACAGCCGCTCAAAATTCTGCTTGAACAGCTGCTCATATTCTCGAACCGTCATGGTTGTCCCCTGAGTCATCCTTTTACCACGTAATACTATGAAGCAACCACAAAAGTAATCAATTTTTTCATAAAACCGCCATATTCCATGCTTGAATATTTAAAAACACCATGCCTTTCGCATAAAAAAGCATGAAGTGTTCCAAGAAATTTGTACCCCAAAATTGTATTGTGGAGTATAAAAGACAAAATATAGAAAAAAATCATTAATTTTGCAACCATAAATCATTAATTTTGCAACCATAAATAAAACCAAGAGATTATGATGAAGAAGATTGCGACATTGCTGACGATGGCTACCGTGGTGCTGATGGCCGCGGCACAGATGGCTAATCCCGTCACCTTTACTTCCCAACTTAAGACTTCCAACGGTTCCAGCGAGGGCGAGATTGTCTTTACCGGCAAGATTGACAAGGGCTGGCATGTGTATTCGACCAACTTGGGCGATGCGGGTCCCACCGAGGCCAGCATCACCTTCCACAAGAAAGACGGCGTGGAGCCTGTGGGCAAACTCAAGCCCGTAGGCAAGGAAATCTCGCAATTTGACGAGATGTTCGGCGCCAAGTTGCGCTTCTTTGAGAACAATGTGCAGTTTGTGCAAAAGGTGAAGTTCACCAAGCCCAACTACGATATCGACTGCGACCTGGAGTATGGCGCCTGCAACGACCAGTCGTGCCTGCCGCCGTCGAGCGTGAGCCTGAAGAAGGCCGGCAAGTCGCCCGCTGTTGACGGCGAGGCCGACAAGGATAAGGAGAAAGAAGAGAAGGAAAAGGCCGAAGCCCAGGCTAAGGCCAAAGCCGACTCGCTGGCCGCTCTGGCTGCCGACAGTGCAGCGGTGAATGCCCCCGTTGACAGCGCAGCACTCGCCGCGCTCGACCATGACGCCCTGTGGAAGCCCGTGGTAGGCGACATCCAGCGATATGACGGTACCGACGGCGCCAGCGGTGGTCGCTCGCTGTGGTACATCTTCCTGCTGGGTCTGCTGGGTGGACTGGTGGCCCTGTTCACGCCCTGCGTGTGGCCCATCATCCCCATGACGGTGAGCTTCTTCCTCAAGCGCGCCAAGAATGACAAGAAGAAGGGCGTGAAGGACGCCATCACCTACGGCATCTCGATTGTCGTTATCTACCTGTTGCTGGGTCTGATTGTGACCGCTATTTTCGGCCCCAGTGCGCTGAACGCCCTCTCGACCAACGCGGTGTTCAACATCTTCCTGTGCCTGCTGCTGGTGGTGTTCGCGCTGTCGTTCTTCGGCATGTTCGAAATCAAGCTGCCCAGCAAGTGGTCCAACGCTGTTGACAACAAGGCCAGCAACACCAGCGGCCTGCTGTCCATCTTCCTGATGGCCTTCACGCTGGCGCTGGTGTCGTTCTCGTGCACGGGTCCCATCATCGGGTTCCTGCTGGTGGACTTCGCCACGAGCGGCAACTTCTGGGGTCCCGCCATCGGCATGTTGGGCTTCGCATTGGCCTTGGCGCTGCCGTTCACGCTGTTTGCCCTCTTCCCCTCGTGGCTGAAGTCGGCACCCAAGTCGGGCGGCTGGATGAACATCCTCAAGGTGGTGCTCGGCTTCATCGAGCTGGCCTTTGCCTGCAAGTTCTTCTCGGTGGCCGACCTGGCCTACGGCTGGCACCTGATGGACCGTGAGGTGTTCCTGTGCCTGTGGATTGCCATCTTCGCGCTGCTGGGCATGTACCTCATCGGACAATTCAAATTCCAAAGCGACGTCGTCGAGGGCGAACCCGTGAAACCGATGCCCGTGGTCTGCATCATGGGCGGACTGGTGTCACTCGCCTTCGCCATCTATATGATACCAGGCCTGTGGGGCGCCCCGTGCAAGGCTGTGAGCGCCTTTGCTCCGCCCATGAACACCCAGGACTTCAACCTCAACACCAAGGAGGTGCGCGCCGCCTACACCGACTATGAGCAAGGCATGGCCGCCGCTGCTGCCGCTGGCAAACCCGTATTCCTGGACTTCACCGGCTTTGGCTGCGTGAACTGCCGCAAGATGGAGGCCGCCGTGTGGACCGACCCCACCGTTGCCGACAAGCTGAACAAGGACTACGTGCTGATATCGCTGTTTGTTGACGACAAGCGGCCGCTGCCCGAGCCCATCGAGGTGACCGAGGCGACAGGCGAGAAGCGCACGCTGCGCACCATCGGCGACAAGTGGAGCTACCTGCAGCGCTACAAGTTCGGCAGCAACACGCAGCCGTTCTACGTGTGCGTGGACCCGCAGGGCAACGCCTTGAGCGGCTCGTTCAGCTACAAGGAGGACGTCCCGGCCTTCCTCGACTTCCTTAACGGCGGACTCGGCAAATTCAGAGAATAATACATAATCAGAGCTATTAGCATCATCCTCTCTCCGCTGACAACTTAAGACTCAAAACAAATAAACCGCCCTGGCGGGCGGGAAATTAAACAAATTTATTTTTAAAATTATCAAGGTCTGATGACAGCCGAAGAACATAATAAGTTTTACAATTTCTTTCACGAGATTACTGGTGAGGCTATGTTAGTTCACCGTGAATTTCATGAAGGCTTATTGGAATCGGCTTATGAGGCAGCCTTAGAGTATTTATTGAAAGCCAAAGGCTATACTGTTGAACGGCAGGTCTATTTGCCCATATATTGGAAAGACGTGCAACTCAACCAGCATTATTGCATGGACCTTGTTATCAATGACAATATCATCGTAGAGCTTAAGGCATGCAGCAATATTTCACTTTCCCATCGCAAGCAGTTATGGAACTATATGAACCTGACTCACATGCCCTATGGGATGCTGTTGAACTTTGGTGCCAAAAGTTTCTATAGTGAATGGTATCACCGACACGAAGATGGAAATATCGAGAAAATATCATGGCGCGATCCTGTTCAAGAGATGATTGATGCCAAAATCGAAAAAGCAATCAATTCTCGTAAATCCAACTTGTAAAATTTTTAAAACATAATTTGTTTAATTTCCCGTGCGTAGCACGGTTATATGATAGGAATAAATTGAGCTTTAAAAGATATGATTGAAGAGAACGTTAGAGAGCAGATTATCGCGTTGATGAAGCGCGAGGTTGTCCCTGCCGTGGGCTGTACCGAGCCGATGGCAGTGGCATTGTGCGTGAGCCGCGCCACCGAGGCGCTGGGCTGCCGTCCCGAGAAAATTACCGCGCTGCTGAGCGCCAACATCCTCAAGAACGCCATGGGCGTGGGCATTCCCGGCACGGGAATGATCGGCCTGCCCATCGCCATTGCCCTGGGCGCCCTCATCGGCAAGAGCGAGTACCAGCTTGAGGTGCTCAAGGATGTGTGCCCCGAAGCCATCGAGCAGGGCAAACAATACATCGACGAGGGACGCATCGACATCCACCTCAAGCAGGGTGACTGCGACAAGCTGTACGTCGAGGTGCTGTGCGAGGGCGGCGGTCACCATTCGACAGCCATCATCAGCGGCAGCCACACCCATTTTGTGCGAGTCACCCTCGATGACGAAGTGCTGCTCGATGACCAAACCGGGCACTGCAGCGACGGTAATGAGGGCGACATCGAACTCAACCTGCGCCTGGTATATGACTTTGCCATGCAAGCCCCACTCGACGAGATCAGGTTCATCCTCGCGACACGCGACTATAACCTCAAGGCCGCCCAGGAATCCATCAAGGGCAACTACGGCCACTGCCTGGGCAAGACGATGGACAGGCCGTTGAGTCACGGCATATTTGGCAACACCATCTTCTCGCGCATCCTGTCCAAGACCGCGCTGGCCACCGATGCCCGCATGGGCGGCGCGCTCATTCCCGTGATGAGCAACAGCGGGTCGGGCAACCAGGGCATCTGCGCCACCAACCCCGTGGCCGTCTATGCGATGGAGAACGAGAACACCGAGGAGGAGCTGATACGCGCCCTCACGTTGAGCCACCTGACCGCCATCTACATCAAGCAGAGCCTGGGCAAATTGAGCGCCCTGTGCGGCTGCGTGGTGGCCTCCATCGGCAGTTCGTGCGGCATCACCTACCTGATGGGCGGCGACTACAACCGCATCTGCCACGCGGTGAAGAATATGATTGCCAACCTCACGGGCATGATTTGTGACGGCGCTAAGCCCAGCTGCGCGCTGAAGATTGCCTCGGGCGTTTCTACGGCCCTGCTCAGCGCCGTGCTCGCCATCGAGGGCCGCCACGTCACCAGTGCCGAGGGCATCATCGACGACGACGTGGACCGCAGCATCCGCAACCTCACCGTCATCGGAGCCGACGCCATGTGCGCCACCGACCAGATGGTGCTCGACATCATGACCGGCAAACGCTAAACCTATAGCACCAAGGGAAAGGAAAAGGGCTTCCGCTGCAGTCACTGCTGGAGAAGCCCATTATCTATTGTATTCATAATAAATATTCGGTATTAGACCTTCTATTTGGTGTAAGTGCCGTCCCGCTTGCAACGGGACGGTTTTCACTTTCTATGCGATTCATTCATTCCACTCATCCTGATGCGAAGCCAACAACGCCCCAAGACGTTTTTTACAGCGTAAGAAGCGAAATTGGCTTAAATACAAAAAGAAAAAGCGCAGACTTCCGCCATACGCTCTCAGGCTCACCACAAGCCGCAAAACTCTATAGGGACACATCTGCGCGGGTATTTCACGCATCCAATGAGTTCTGCTTTGTGCTCGCACTTTTCGAGGTGGTGATTCGAGAGCGATTGTGCAAAATTTCCAAATGTCTTGTATCTTTAAGGGACACGCTGCAAAGATACTCATTTAAATTGGAACAGAGATAACAAAAACGTTAAAAAAACGCCCTTTATCTTGAATATTGCACATATATTCGCAATAATTCTGCAGGACATTGGGATTACCGTATTTGGTGTGAAAACCAAAAAAATAGTTAAATCTGTTGATTGCCATAAAATAATGTGTAAATTTGCGGGTTCAAAAGACCGAAATTAACATCAACACAATAAAAGAGATACAAAATGCGCAAATTGTTTTCCTTACTGGTGCTGACCGCTGTCACTGCCCTTGCCTGCCAAGCGCTGACGGTAAACATCACGCCAGGTAAACTCGCACAGGTCATTGACGATGACGTTGAAATTACCGAACTGGTAATCAGCGGCTCGATGGATGCCCGGGATTTCCTTTTCATTACCGAGAATCTCAACCATCTGACCGTGCTTGACTTGAGCCAAGTCACCATCGTCCCCTTCAACAAAAGTGTTCCCGTTTACGGCACCTACATTGACTATCTGGGCAATGAGATTCCCCGTACGGCCTTCTTCGGCAAGCCGCTGACGTCGGTCATCCTGCCTGCCGGCATCGAGGGCATTGGTTATGCTGCATTTGCAGGCTGTGACCAGTTGCAGAGCATCGAGCTGCCCGCCTCGGTCACCTACTTCGAGGACTATGCCTTTGCAGGTTCGGGCCTGACGAGCATCGAGCTGCCCTCTACCGTTTACTCGATGGGCGACGGTGTGTTCTCACGCTGCGACGCCTTGACGCAAGCCAACGTAAATTCAACTGAGGTTGGCCGATTTGCCTTCCTGGGCGACACCGCCTTGAATGCGCTGACCATCGGCAACAACGTGAGAGCGATCAAAGAGGGCGCCTTCAACGGCTGTACCGCATTGACCACCATCAGATTCGCCGCCAAGAGTCAGTTGTCACGCATCGGCGACGAGGCCTTCATCAACTCTGGCCTTAGGGATATCAACATCAAGAATATTGCCGTGAACAGCATCGGCGATTGGGCACTGTCCCAGACACGCCTGATGAGCATCGCGCTGACCGACGGCATGACCCACCTGGGTGACGGCGCACTGGCCCATAACCCCTACCTGACCCACGTGGAGCTGCCCGATTTAGGCAAGGTTTCCACCACCAGCAGCAAATGGGACACCAACAGCACCGGCAGCCCCGTTGCTGATAACACCGGTGTGATTTCTCCCAAGAGGGCTTCCGCCCGCATCAAGCCCACGCTGGAGGTCATTGGCGCTTATGCCTTTGCCGACGACAGCCTGCTCAATGTGAGCCACCTGCTCAAGAACGGTGTCCAGACCATCGAGCCTTACGCCTTCTATAACAACAGCCTGGAGATGGACACGGTGTTCCTGCCCTCGTCCATCGTCTTCCTGGGTGACTCGGCAATGGCCGGTATGACTGGAATGCGTGTCCTCCACACCGCTGCCGAGGATGTTCCCGAGCTGGGTGTTGGCGTATGGGCCGGCGTGGACCAGCCGTCAATCCCCCTGATCACCCCCAACGACGAAGCAACTGCCCTGTACAAAGAAGCAGACCAGTGGATGAACTTCTTCTTTGCTCCCGACTTCCTCTTGGGTGATGTGAACGATGACGGCTTTGTGAACATTGCCGACGTGACCACCCTCATCGACTACATCCTGGATCCCACAACGCCCGTGAACCTGCTGGCCAGTGACGTTGACCAGGATGGCCAGATCGGTATCTCGGACGTGACGGCAATCATCGATATGATTCTCGGCAACAGCAATCACATGTCGCTGATGGATATCAAGAACGAGATTGAGAGGCTGTTTGTCAAGACCAGCGACGCACTCACCGTTGAGTCCACCACTGTGAATGCCGACATGACCCGCACCATTGATATTGCCCTCAACAACGATGAGAACAGCTACCATGCCATGCAGTGCGAACTGGTACTGCCCCGCGGCATGCAACTCACCGCTGTCGAGCCGGTGGACCGTGGCAAGGACCACACCTCCTACACGATTAAGCATGACGTGGAAGAGAACGTTTACACGCTGATGAACGTGTCGATGAACAACCATCTCTATGCCGGCAACGAAGGCAAGGTGCTGCGCCTGACCCTCACCGTCACCGACGAGTTTGACGCCGCCAGCGCCGAGATGCAGCTCACCAACGTCATGTTTGTTGACACCAACAACCGTATCCACCATGCCGCCGACGTGATGTCCAAGTTCAACGAGAACACGGCAGTTGAGAAGGTAATTGCCGACAAGCAGATCGAGAAGGTGACCTACGTTAACATCGCCGGTCAGCAGAGCGAGAAGCCCTTCGACGGTATGAACATCGTGGTAAACACCTATACCGACGGCACCACCTCGACCACCAAGGTCGTCAAGTAACGAGAAATCGTTGACACAACGCCATAAACAAACGGGCACCGCCATCCCACTCGATGACGGTGCCTGATTTTTTCCACTTTTTCCAAGTGCACGGGGGACGGATAGAACGGATGATACGGAGGGGACGGAGGTGGCGGAGATGGCGGAGATGACGGAGGTGACGGAGGTGATGGATTATGCGGAGGGGTGTTGCCTCTAACGGAGGGGAGCGGGCAGAACTATTTGAATTGTTGAATCCTATTGTAGAGTTCGTCGGCGACGACCTTGGCGGCCTTGTAGGACCAGTGGGTGTCGTTGTAGAGGTAAACGTCCTTCTCGCCACGGTCCACAAGGGGCTGCAGGTAAAACTTCGACAGGATGATGTGGGGATCATGGTTGAACAAACGGTCTATCTCCTCGTTGACAGTCTTCTCGGGATAGGGATTGTCCACGATATAGCGCTGATAGAGGTCATACTTGTCGGTAGCCACCAGCAGGAGGAGCGTGATGTGCTTCTCGTTGGCCTTCTCCTGCAGGGAACGGTAGGTTGCCTGGATGGTGGGGATGTCGTTCAAGTTCAAGGAAGTGCCTTTGATGTCGTTGGCATAGAAATAGAGTTCACGGGGATTGTCGCTGGTGAAGAAGTCCCTGCTAAGTTTCCTCTTGAGAATGGGAGGCGTCATCAGTCCGGAATGATAGACGATGAAATCCCTGGCACGGTTCAGAGACCACTCGTTGGCACTGCCCAGAATCATCTTTTTCTTCACCTTGGTCTCAGATTCCAGCTGGCGTGACGGGCGAAATACCGACATGAAGCCGTTAAACTCACGCTCCACGCTCTCGACAATCAGCACCGAGGTGTTGGTGGAATCGATGATGCCCAAATCCATCATCTCGTAGGCATAGGTCACCGGGCTGTAATACAGGTAACGGCCGACGTTCACCACCTTGAGGCCATGCTGCCCCAAGTAGTTCTGATAGCCGTCCCTGCCACGCTCCGAGAAAGAGTCGCCGATGGTCACCACGTCACCCTTGGACGCTTTGAGTTCCTGCACCGAGAATACGGTGGTGAACAGGTCCTGCTGAATGAAGTTTTTCTCCAACCGCTCATCATACTCATGACCAAAGGGGATAATCGCCAACCGCCCGATGTCGCCAGTCACCTCGGGACAGACAATCAGGGTGAAATAGCACACTCCCAGCACGGCGACAAGCCATACGGGCAAGAGGGTGTAAGATATTTTTTTCAGGAATTTTTTCATCGCTTAGAATTGGAAATAGATGAATGTTTGGACCTCACCGGCAAAGAAGAACATCACAACCAGAAGGGTGGCATACAGCAGGTAACGCGCCACGCTGTAGCGGAACACGCCGTGGGTGGAACTGAGCTGCAGGCCATGCTGTTTGCCTCGCTGCAGCCACTCGACCACGATGACGACACAACCCAGTATCAGCGCCTTCTTGCCGAAGACGACGGGCATGCTGTCAAACATCGTGGTGAACATGCGTGACAGGAAATGATAGGCCTCGGTCATATCCTCGCACCTGAAGATAATCCACCCTATCACCGCCAGGGCAAAGGTGATGATCATCTGCAACGCCTCGCGCCAAGTGGGCAGCCAGCGCCCGAAGGCCACGACTGGCTTGCGCTTGGTGTTGATGCCCAACAGATTATAAATCACCAACAGCACAGCGTGGTAGAGGCCCCAACAGATAAAGGTCCAGTTGGCACCATGCCACAGTCCGCTGATGGCCCACACTATCAACACGTTGGAAATCATGCGCCCACGGCTGCAGCGGTTACCGCCCAGCGGGATATAGATGTAGTCACGGAACCACGAGGTCAGTGAGATGTGCCAGCGGCGCCAGAACTCGGGGATGTTGCGCGAGAAGTAGGGATAGTTGAAGTTGCGCATCAGGTTGAAGCCGAACAGGCGCGCACAGCCGATGGCGATGTCGCTGTATCCCGAGAAATCGCAATAAATCTGCAGGGAGAAGCTCACGCCAAGCAGAAAGAGGTCTGCGCCCGACACCACGTCATATTTTCCCCACGTGAGGTTGACGACCATCGCACAGTTGTCGGCGACCACGAGCTTCTTGAAGAATCCCCAGAACATCTGCCGCAGGCCATCCACCGCCCTGCCGTAGTCAAAGGTGCGTGACTGCTGGAACTGAGGCAACAGGTTGGTGGCACGCTCGATGGGGCCAGCCACCAGCTGGGGGAAGAAGCTGATGTAGGCGAAGAATTCCACCACATCGTGGGTGGCGGGGATGCGGCCACGGTAAACGTCAATCGTGTAACTCAACGCCTGGAAGGTGTAGAAACTGATGCCCACAGGCAGGATGATCTCGGCGGTCACCCAGTCGAGATGATAGCCCAACGCCGACCGCAACAACAGGTCAAGGTTCTCGACAAAGAAGTTGAAATACTTGAAATAGCCCAGTATCAAGAGGTTGAGCACAATGTTGGCGGCACTCACCATGCGCTGTCGTCCCCGCTGGCCCTCAAAGCGCTCGATGAGCAGGCCGCTGACATAGCTGCAGGCCGAGGTGAGCGCTATCAGTCCCAGAAAGCGCCAATCCCACCAGCCGTAGAAGACGTAACTCGCCAGGACGACCAGCAGATTCTGCCAGCGCCGCTGACGAAAGACGAACCAGTAGAGCAGGAACACTACCGGGAGAAATATCAGGAATTGGAATGAGTTAAACAGCATGTCTTGTCTTTATATCTTAATTCTGTGGGCTTTAGGTGCCGAGATGCCTAAGGCCTAATTGCTAATATCAGGTTGATGATTATCCATGTCGTAATGCATGAGCTGGTGCTCGTACTGTTTCCACTGGTTGCGCGTGATGACCTCCAGAATCAGGCCACTCACCCACATGAGCATCGCCAGCAGGGCGATAAAGCCACTGACGATGAGCGTGGGGAACCGCGGCACCAGGCCCGTGTGGAAGTACTCGATGAGCACGGGCGTCACCAGCACCAGCGACAGCACCAGCAGCACGGCGGCGATGATGCTGAACAGCCGCAGGGGACGGTGCTCACCAAAGAGCGCCAATGCCGTCCGCAGCGCACGGTAGCCGTCGGCAAAAGTGCTCAATTTGGACTCGCTGCCCGACGGGCGGTCACGGTATTCCACCGCTACCGAATCGACCTTGAAACTGTGTTCCAGGGCATGGACGGTCATCTCGGTCTCCACCTCAAAGCCCTGGGAGCGCAGCGGGAAATTCTTCACAAAACGACGACTCAAAGCCCGGTAGCCCGTCAGGATGTCCTGCACATTGCTGCCGCACATCCAGTTGATGAGGCTGCGCATCAGGCGGTTGCCCGTGTTGTGGAAGGGGCGGCGGTTCACGGTGAAGTAGGTCGAGGACAAGCGGTCGCCGATGGCCATGTCACAGCCGCCGCTCAGCACCTTGTCACACAGGTCACGAGCGTTGGCAGCAGGATAGGTCGCATCGCCGTCAACCATCAGGTAGCAGTCGGCATCCACGGTGTTGAACAACGTGCGCAGCATGTTGCCCTTGCCCTGGCGGGGCTCGGCGATGACTCGGGCACCGGCCTGGCGTGCGGCATCGGCAGTGCCGTCACGTGAGTTATTGTCCCCGACAACGATTTGCGCCTCGGGCAAGGCCTCGTGAAAATCCGTCACCACCCGGCTGATGGTGGCAGCCTCGTTATAGCAAGGTATGATTACCGCAATCCTGTTCATTGCTCTATCAGTTTATGGTCATCGATGTGACGGTTCTCGTGACGCTCCCTGAATAACGCCAAGGGGTGCTTCAGGTCGGTCGTGTAACGCAGATATAACGCGATTCCTATGGCACTCACGACAAACGTGCGCCAAGTGAAATGAAGATGATGCCAGGTGTGCTCCAGCAGCACAAAAGTCCATACAAAACCCATGGCTGCAATCGCCAGCATCCAGCTGTGGCGGCGCATCTCGTCCCGTGACCGCCCATACAGGAGCGCCACAGCCACAGTCAGCGCAACAGCGGCCACGAGCAGGGCCCCGTTCCACTTGAGGCACCACATCATGAAGTCATGCTCGCCCTTGCCCACCGTGCGCTGCGTCACGGCGCCCATGGCATCGCCAAAGACGTCAAAATCCAACACCAGCCCCGCGAGAAGCCATTTAGTTCCCCACAGCAGGGCGTAACCCGCCGCCCAAGCCACCGCCAGGGTAATCAGGCAGCGCCAAGTGTCGTGCGGCCTGCGGTAGAGCATATACACCGTCAGGGGAACCGCCAGCGCCACCATCGGCGTGGTCAGCAAGTCCATGAAGGCCGTCACTGCACCCACGACAAAGAACAGCAGGACGGCGTTACCACGATTTCCCGTGGCCCGGTTCCACAGCAGGATGAGCAGCGAGGCCCCGAGCGCGATGACAAAGGTGGGAACATAGTTCAGGCATAGCGGCACCGTGGGAGTCATCACAGCCAGCAGGGGCAGCGCGATGACGAGCGCGTCGCCCGTCCCCAGCCGCTTGACCATCACCACCGTCGCCACAACCAGCAGCAACAGGAGCAGCACCACGTTAAGCGTCCTGATGCCGCGCATGGTGGTCACACACAACAGGGGGCGCAACAGGCACTGGCTGCCGTGCCAGTAGCGGCTATAGACGAAGGATTGCAACCGAGGGCTGTCAGGTTCACCCAAGAGGACCTTCATGCCAGCCACAGGCGAGGAGTCGGCTATGACAAAGCGGCTCTCCATCGCCGATTGCAACGGGCGGCTGGTGTCGGCACAATAAGCGATGTCCAGCATCAGGCACTCGGTGAACACACCGATAATGTACGGCTTGAAAAAGCCCGCCTGGCAGGTGAACATCTGGCCATCCTCCACCACCTCGCACACCGACTGCCGCAGGTGCCCCTCGATGGCATCACGGGGAATGGCAAACGTCGCCACTACCGCCCCTGTGAACAGGACCGTCAGCAACAAATACGCGACCAATATGCGCCCAGCCAGTCTCATTGTCATTTCAACCCGCAAAGATACTATTTTTTCCCAATAGTACGTGCACGACGGCCTCAACGACAACAAAAAGCAAGTAACGTCTGCAAGGGTCAGTCGTTGGGACTCAACACCATGTCGATGCACGATGTGACGTCGTTGATGTCAATTTGGCCGTTACCGTCGATGTCGGCACAGAGTTCACAGACGCCTCCAGCATAGAGCAGCCGGTCAATCAAGTCGGTGACATCGGTGATGTTCACCGTGCCGTCGTGATTCACGTCGCCCAGCTCATAGTCATGCTCGTTGAGGAACAGGTTCACCCGTTGTGAATTGCTCCAGCCGCTCTGGGTGCCGTCGATATAGGTCGCCTTCACCTTGTAGAAGAAGGTTCTGCCCTCGGCCAGGTTCTTGACCAGGCAGAACTTATCGGTAATGCCCGTAATCACACGATGACTCGCATCGCCATTCTCGCTGACGGCATTGAGCGACTGGCGGTTATCGAGTTCTCCGGCATACACCCTAATCATGCTGATATCGGGGGAATAGTAAATATCGTTGGTGGTGATGGTGATTCTTTCGCCCGAGCTGGCGGTCACGAGCCAATTGTAGGTCTCGCCGCCGCTGAACTGGTGGCCGACAGCCGGGGTTTGGTTGGAACCGACGGTGATGTTGCCGCAGCCGTATGAACCGCCGACGGTCGTGATCTGCACGGTAAACACATCGTTGGTGTAATTGCTGGGAACAATATAGGAAATATAGCCATTACCGTTATTGTTGTTGATGTAAACCGCTTTTTGGCCTCCCATGACCTCGTTGGTGACCCAGGGATAGCCGAGCGTAATGCTCTCGTAACCGCCCGTGTAACGGCTGCCGTCGATGGTAGCCAGCAGTTCGACGGCAGGACGCGCTATCACCTCAAGGGTATAGCTCTGGACAAACCTGTCCGGCGTCTCATCCGCCCAGTTGGCACGGAACTGAGTCAGGTTAATGAATGCGGAGTCGGCGGGAAGCATCACGGGCGTGGAGGTGTCCAAGACAGCCGTGCCATAGAGGGTCACCGTCTTGTCAACAGCCCCCGTGGCTTCGAGGGTGCTCAGGGTGATGGTGGCGGTGTGGGTGCCGCTTTGTTGTGGGGCATAGGTCACCGTGATGAGTTTGCCTTCCTCTTCCTGGCTGATGGGCACACGCTCCTCGTCAATCGAGAAGGCACCACTCTCGTCGTTGAGCGTCAAGACGATGGGCGTGCCCAACTCCTGCCCTCTCACCGTAAAGGTGGCCGTTGCGGAATCCTCGACACAGGCATACATGTCCAAAATGGGGGGACTCACCTTGATGGCAGGCCCCGTGACGGGAGGCTGGATGCCCAGAATCATCTGCTGCTCATATTCAAAGGAGTAGTCTTTGACCTTGAAGGCGTTGAGGGCAAACTCGCCGTTACCGTCGCCGCTCCACCCCCAGTTCACGTGATAGGTGTTGTCCTTGGCGTTATATCCGTCAATATTAAAGGCATGTCCGTTCCAGCCAGTCCAGTAGGTGTAGTCATAGGCGCAATAGACCACGGGACGGCCCTCAAACATCTCGTTGCGGAGGATGTCGGCCCACTCGTCATCGGTATAGTTCACGATGCTGTCGTTGCCGTACACATCGAGAATCGTCTTGTACTCTATCCTGGCGCTCTCATCATAGCCAAAGAACTTGACGGCACGCAGGATATCGGTGCCCATGGCGCCACTCAGGCTGGGCGTGTATTGCGACTTCTCCTCCTGCCCCACGTAGCGCATCAGCCAGGCCACAGCATCGGCCTGGGCATCGTTGTATGAGCCTGCCACATATTTGTCCAGCATGTTATCCCAATCAAAGGTGATTGAAGGCAGTGCCGGCACGTCAAACACAGGGCTCACATTGGTATAGCCCTCGACAGGAGGCGTCGGCGCGGTCGGGTATTTCCAGTAGTAGAACACCATCGCCAGCGACGTGGACGTGCAGCCCGTCAAGCACCGCATGCCGCTATAGATGGGGCAATAGTTATTGTAGGGAGCCACCTGGTCCCACTCGGCGGTGAGCAGGGGACCCACCTTGGCGGACCTGAGGCTCTTGTCGGCTTTCGTCACCTCGACGACGAGTCCCGGATCAGCCTGCAGATACTCAAGCTGCTTCTTATAGGTGCCCAGCCAAAACCTCATGTTGTCAGGGATGCGGTTGGGGTCCAGCGGACGGTCGCCGTGGGCAAGAATCTCCTGAGCACGGTCGTCACCCGACACGATGACAAACCCGTCCCCGCCATTGAAAATGTAATACACCGCTTGCTCGGGCCGCGAGGAATTCATCTCGGCATGCAGCAACTTCACTTCGGCCGCAGGCTTGCCCGCCAGCCGCGTGCCAGCGGTAGTGCCACGCACATATCGCTCGGCGATAGCCTGCGCCGTCGCCAGATCCACGTCGGCGGCCGACACCTGTGTCACCGCCAGCAATATAGTGGCTAACAATGATACTATATACTTCATAACAAGGGAATTTAGAGAGTAGCTATTCTAAATCGTTGACCACAAGGGACCAAGAAAGGACAAAATTAGACAAAAATAGTGTAATTGACCACCATTGCCGATAAAAATCATCAAAAAACCACGATTTTCCCCACCCGACACACCCGTTTCCCGCATGGAGACCCACCACAAAGCCTGCGTGTAAAAAAAAGAATTGTTGGGGCTGTTGAGTTGTTGTTGAGTTGTTTGAGGGAGCAGGGTGTGCCAAATTTTGGCAAAATTGTTGGGGCAAGTGTTGACTAATTGATTCAAATGGTCTAATTTTGCGGTATCAACTGTCAAGAACCGATTTATGAAAGAAATGACCAAAATTTATGTGCTCATGTTAGCGGCCATGCTGTCGCTCACATCGATGACCACCCTGAAGGCTTGTGGCGGCAACACGGGCAAGACCACCGCCCCGGCCACCGAGGTGGGTCAGCAAACGAACGGAGACGATGCCACCGGCGGCGAACTCGTCCTGGGTGCCGCCCGCACCGATGCCTACGTGCCCCTGCTGAAGGGAAAGCGCGTGGCGCTGCTGAGTAACCAGACGGGCATGGTGGGCGACAAGCACACGCTGGACCTGATGCTCGAGAATGGCGTGAACGTGGTGACGATTTTCTCGCCAGAACATGGTTTTCGCGGCAATGCCGACGCGGGTGAACACGTGTTGAGCAGCGTTGATGAAAAGACGGGCATCCCCATCGCCTCGCTCTATGACGGCAAGTCGCCGATGCCCAGCCAGCAGGTGATGAACGGTATCGACGTCATCGTGACCGACATTCAGGATGTGGGACTGAGGTTCTACACCTATTATGTGACGATGATTAACCTGATGGATGCCGCAGTGACCTACAATAAGCAATTCATGGTGCTGGACAGGCCCAACCCCAACGGCATGTACGTTGACGGCCCCATCCTGGACATGACGCTCAAGTCGGGCGTGGGCCGCCTGCCCATCCCCACCGTGCATGGCATGACGTTGGGTGAACTGGCTCAGATGGCTAACGGCGAGGGGTGGCTCAAGGATGGCAAGAAGTGTGACCTCACGGTGATTCCCTGCCAAAACTACACGCACCAAACGCGCTACGAGTTGCCCATCGCCCCGAGCCCCAACCTGCCCAATATGCTCAGCATCTACCTGTATCCGTCGATGTGCTACTTTGAGGGCACGACGGTGAGCCTGGGACGCGGCACCGACTGGCCCTTTCAGGTGTATGGCCATCCCGACATGACAGGCTATGACTTTGAGTTCACGCCCAAGAGCCGCCCCGGTGCCAAGACGCCCACCCAAATGGACGTGCTGTGCCACGGCGTTGACCTGCACAACCTGGATGCCGAAGCCGTCATCGCCAAGGGCATCAACCTGGAATATGTCATCGACGCCTACCAAAACCTCAGCAAGAACGGCAAGCAGTTCTACCTGAAGAGCGATTTCTTTGACAAACTGATGGGCACCACCCGCATTCGCCAAATGATAGCCGAAGGCAAGAGCGCCGCCGAAATCAAGGCCACCTGGCAAGCCGACGTGGAACTGTTCAAGGCACAACGCAAGCCGTATCTCCTCTATGAGGAGTAGTTTCTAGTCCCTAGTCCCTAGTCCCTAGTTTCTAGTTGGCATCCGCGCCCTAAAGCCTAATGCCTAAAGCCTAATTAATAACTCCTAATTTCTAATTAAGAATATGACTCCCTGGATTGTCCTTGCCACGATAGTTGGCTACTTTATTCTGCTGTTTATCATCTCGTGGGCAGCGTCACGCAAGAGCGACACGTCGATTGCCCTGAGCGGCGGCCGTCAAGCGCCCTGGTTCATCGTCGCCATTGCCATGCTGGGCGCACCCATCTCGGGCGTGACCTTCATCTCGGTGCCCGGTATGGTGGTCACCAAAGGCTTCAGTTACCTGCAGATGGCGCTGGGGTTCATCGTGGGCTATTTCGTCATCGCCTACGTGCTCATACCGCTGTTCTACAAGCGCAACCTGGTGTCCATCTACGGCTATCTGGAGCAACGCTTCGGCGGCAGCACCCATAAGAGCGGCGCGTGGTTCTTCTTCATCAGCAAGATGCTGGGAGCCGCGGTACGTTTCTACGTAGTGTGCGTGACACTGCAGCTGTTGGTGTTCTCGCCGCTGCACATCCCGTTTATCATCAACGTTATCGTCACCATCGCGCTGATTTTCCTGTACACGCTGCAAGGCGGTGTGAAGACGGTGATCTGGACCGACACGTTAAAGAGTTTCTGCCTCATCCTATCGGTGGTGCTGAGCATCTACTTTGTCGCCAAGGGGCTGGGCTACGACATGGCCGGGCTGTGGAGCGCCGTGGCTGGCGACGAAACCTCGCGCGTGTTCTACTTCGATAACCCCAAAGAGGGCACCTACTTCTGGAAACAATTCATCGCGGGCATCTTTATGGTCATCGCCACTACAGGCCTTGACCAGGACCTGATGCAGCGCAGCTTGGCCTGCAAGAACGCCAGCGAGTCGTCCAAGAACCTCATCGTGAGTGTATTCCTGCAGGTTATCGTCATCGCACTGTTCCTGATACTGGGCACGCTGCTCACCCTGCACGTGCGCGCCCACGGCATCGCCATGCCCGAGAAAACCGACGAACTGTTTGGCACGGTGGCCTTCAGTGAAGGGATGCCCATACTGCTGGGCGTGGTGTTCATCATCGGACTGATAGCCGCCGCCTATTCGGCTGCCGGCTCGGCGCTGACGTCGCTGACCACCTCGTTCACCGTCGATATCCTCGAGGCCGACAAGAAGCAGGACGATAGGGCACTGGGACGCACCCGCCGCATGGTACATATCGCCATGGCAGCGGGGATGGGACTGGTGATTCTCATTTTCTACGCCATCAGCAACAGCGACGCCATCAGCGCGGTTTACACCCTCGCCAGCTACACTTACGGCCCCATCCTGGGCCTGTTTGCCTTCGGCATGATGTGTAAACGTCCAGTGCGTGACCGCCTGGTTCCGCTGGTGTGCATTGCAGCACCCGTCATCAGCTTCTTCGTCCAGATGTGGCTCAAAAACCAATATGACTACACGCTGGGCTTCGAACTGCTGCTGTTGAACGCCGTCCTGACGATGATAGGCCTCGCCCTACTCACCAAGAAAGTGAACAGTTAACAGTGAATAGATAACAGATATTAGATAACAGATTCATTGACACTGTTCACTATTAACTGAATCTCAATGGCACGCAACCTGATAAACCGATACGTATGGCTGGTGGACACCATCAGCCGATATGGGCGCATCACCCTCAAAGACCTGAACAAGGCCTGGCTGCGCAGCGACATCAGCGAGGGGAAGCCGTTGGCACGCCGCACATTCTTCCATTACCGCGATGGCGTTGAGGAGATGTTCGACATCAACATCCAGTGCGACAAGTCCACCTTTGAGTACTACATCGCCAACACGGGCGACAGCAGCGCACGCCTGCAGTCATGGCTGGTGGACTCGGTGTCGATGAGTGGGATGCTGAGCAATGCCCATGACATCAGCGAGCGCATCATGCTCGAGAATGTGCCGTCGGCGCGTGAGCACTTGCCGGTGATTATCGACGCGCTGAAGCAGAACCGCCGCATTCGCTTTTCTTACAAGAGTTACACGCGTTCCCTGCCCACCGAAGTCGCGCTTGAGCCTTATTTCGTCAAGATTTTCAAGCAGCTATGGTACGTCATCGGCAAGAACGTGAAGGATGAGCAAGTCAAGACCTATTCGCTTGACCGCATCAGCCAGCTGAACATCCTGCAGGACACCTTTGAGATGCCCGACAACATCAATCCGCCAGAATTTTTCAAAGACTGCTTCGGCATCATCACCAACAAGAACAGCGCAAAGCGCATCGTCCTGCGTGTGGAACCCACTCAGGCCAAATACTTCCGTGCCCTGCCGCTTCACAGCTCCCAACAGGAGGAGGTGCATGACAACTACTCGATTTTCACCTACAAGATGCGCATCACCTACGACCTCAAAGAGGAACTCATGTCCCACGGCGCCAGCATCGAAGTCCTGGCCCCCCAAGAACTGAAAACCCTCATCCGCACCGAACTCGAACAAGCCCTCAAAAACTACGTTTGATTAGTGATTAGGGATTAGTGATTAGAGAGTTTTTTTCTGAATATCAATTATAGTTGAAAACATGAAAAGGCAAATTCTTATATTATTGGCGTTGTTGCCGCTGTTGCTGGCGGCACAGGTGGGGGATCTGCCCCGGAGCACGCCGGTGGCCGAGGGTGTCAGCACCCAGGCGGTTATCGACATGATGGATTCGCTGATGGCGTTGCCCGAGTGTGACATACACCATGTGATGGTGGTGCGCCATGGCAAAGTGATTGCGGAACTGCACCCTACCCCTTTCCGCGCTGAGGATAGCCACACGCTCTACTCGGCGAGCAAGACGTTTACCTCGCTGGCGGTGGGTCTCGCCATCGACGAGAACCTGCTGCGCCTCGACGACAGGGTGATGACCTTCTTCCCCGACAAACGCACTAACCACGTCAGCGACAATATGGCGGCGATGACCGTGCGCGACCTGCTGATGATGGCGTCGGGCGTGAAACCCGACTGGACGATGCGCAACAACAGCATGGACTGGGTGAAGGACTGGCTGGCCAAGCCTGTCGATGACAAGCCGGGGAGCCTGTTCCAATATGACTCAATGTGCACGTTCATGTTGTCAGCCATTGTGCAGCGCGTGACGGGCCAGACGATGCTGGAATATCTGCAAAAGAAACTGTTCGCACCCATGCACATCACCATCGCCGACTGGGAGACCAGCCCCGATGGCATCAACACGGGCGGTTGGGGACTGCGCGTGCAGGCCGAGACGATGGCCAAATTGGGCCTGCTGCTCCTGAACAAGGGTAACTGGAACGGTGAGCAACTGGTCAGCGCCGACTATGTGACGCAAGCCTGCTCGAGGCTCATCGACGGCGGTGCCAAGACAACCGTGCCGCCCACCGATGGCAATCAGGGCTACGGCTACCAGGTGTGGCAGAGCAAGTGGCCAGGCTCGTTCCGCGCCGACGGTGCCATGGGACAATACACCGTCGTGGTGCCGCAGGAAGACCTCGTCGTGGTCATCCTGGGCATGAAACTCTATGGCCACGAGGAGTTGGCCTGCATCTGGAACCAACTGATGCCCGGCATGAAAGCAGAGCCGCTCCAACCCGAGAAGAAATTGCAAAAGCGGCTGGATAAGTTGTGCTCGACAGCCACCTTGTCGTTACCGAAAGGAAAGAAAACGAGTGGAAAGAAGATTGTTTGGGGAAGGTTGTCACTCGAGCCCAACAAGCATAACTTGAAGGAGGTGTATTTAGTAAATTCTGAACACATTAGGATGGTTTATAATGACGGCACCGAGGAACGTATAGATTTGGGCTATGGCCAATGGCGTTACAGCCCGATGAACGGCTATCCCGTTTACTCCATCAACTCCATCAACCGCATGCAGGGCTTTGTGAATGGTTTTACTGTAGCAGCAGCCGCAGCCTGGACATCGCCCCTGACGCTCGAGGTGAAACTGCACTATGTGGACTGGATTAGCGGCACCAAGTTCAATTTTGACTTCGACAAGAACGAGGTGACCATGCTCGACACCTATCCCAATTCCAAACCCGAGACCATCCCATTCACTGTGAAATGACGCGACGCATTATCACAATATTGATATTCATGGTTCTGAGCCTCGCTGTAGTGGCCCAGGTGGGAGACCTGCCCCGCTCCACCCCCGAGGAGCAGGGTGTGGACTCCAGAATGCTCAAGCACCTGTATAAAAAGCTGAATGACTTGCCCAATGTGGACATCCATCACCTGATGGTGTTGCGCCACGACAAGGTCATCGGCGAGATGCACGCCGCCCCCTACCGCGCCACCGACCTGCACACCCTGTACAGCGCCAGCAAGACGGTCACCGCCATGGCCATCGGGCTTGCCGTCGATGACGGGCTGCTCAGCATCGATGACAAGATGAGCAAGCACTTGCGCGACAAGATGCCCGCGACACTCTCCCCTGCCCTTGACAGCCTGACCGTGCGCCACGTGCTGATGATGGCAGCGGGCCGCAAACCCGACTTAAGCATCCCCGAGGGCGATGCCGACTGGCTGACGGCCTGGTTTGCGGGCGACTTTGCCAACGTGGGCAAGCGGTTCACCTACGACTCGATGTGTACCCATGCGCTGGCGATGATTGTCACCCGAGTGACGGGCAAGCGCATGCTGGATTATGTGCGGGAACGCATTTTCACACCCCTGCACATCACCGAAGCCGATTGGGAACTCGCACCCGACAGTGTGGAGACCGCCGGATGGGGGCTGCGCCTGCACGCCGAGAGCGAAGCCAAATTGGGCCTGCTCATGCTTCACGAGGGTAACTGGCAGGGCAAGCAACTGGTGAGCCAGCAGTGGATGCACGAGATGACCCAAATGCACATCTCCACCCAATCACCCGCCCCCAAGGCGTCGCTCAAGACACGCATTGTGAGGTTCCTGCGCGGTATTTGGCACACCATCCGCTCTTGGTTCACGGGATACAATATCGACCGTTATTATCTGGGTTACGGCTACCAGACCAAGGCCATCCAGCACCCTCGGGCCGAATCCTTCTTCGCTGCTGGTTATGGCGGTCAAGTCATCTATGTGGTGCCCAAGCTCGACATGGTCTTTGTCATCAACGGCAGGGCGGCCAACTATGGCGACGAGCTCAACACCATCTACTATAGCTTTGTCGATCCGATGATTGGAAAGAAAGAGCCTCCCCTCAAGGTGACTGACGTCAACCTGGCTATCGAGATGCCACAGGGCGACGGCATCCATCCGCTGGAAGAGCGACTGCTGGATAACACCATCATCCTTGAGGACAACCTGCTGGGATTGAAAACCATCGAGGTGAACCGCAAGGGTGACGACATGCTGTTCACCATGACCGACCATCGTGGCCCGCTGCGCGCCGTAGCAGGATGGGGTGAATGGCGCTTCACCACCAGCGATGAGCGTCCCATCTACATCATGGAGTGCCGCAACCAGCTCGATGGCACACGTCGGCCTTTCACCAGTGTGGCTGCCTTTGCTTGGCAGGGCGACACGCTCGCGTTGCGCCTCGACTGGCTTGACGGTGGCGACAACCGCCGCCTGTGGATGACGCTCGACGACAAGGAGGTCACAGTCATTGCCAATGACAACTATGACCCACTGTTGAATGACACTATTAGGGGGAGACTGAGGCATTAGGCTTTAGGCATTAGGCTTTAGGCATTAGGCTTTAGGTTTTTAGGGAGTTGAGATTACAGATGAGACCTATTACTGACATTGCTGACGTGAAACAGCGGTTCCTGGGGCACCTGACGCTGGAAAAGGGCATGAGCATGAACACCGCTCAGGCCTATGGCGACGATGTGGACAAACTCACGCGCTACCTGGCCGATGCCGGTGTAGCTGTTGAGCAGGCCACCACCGACGACCTGGAGCGTTTTGTCTGCACCTTGCAGGACGTGGGCATCCAGCCGCGGTCCCAGGCACGCATCATCAGCGGCGTGAAAGGCTTTTACAAATATCTGCGGTTAGCAGGGTTTATGGACAATGACCCTACCGAACTGCTACTCACCCCCAAAATAGGCCGTCATCTGCCCGAGGTGCTCACCATTGCCGAAATCGATGCCATGATAGCGGCCATCGATATGTCCAAGGCTGAAGGACAGCGCAACCGCGCTATCATCGAGACGCTCTACGGCTGCGGCCTGCGTGTGAGTGAGTTGGTGACCCTACGCCTGTCACAGCTCTATATGGAAGAGCGCTATGTCATCATTCAGGGCAAAGGCAACAAGCAACGCCTGGTGCCCATCTCGCCCGTCGCTATCGAGCAAATCAACCTTTATCTGGAGCAGACCCGCTCCCACCAGGTAGCCCAACGCGGCAGTGAGGATATCCTGTTCCTGAACCGCCGTGGGGCGATGCTCACGCGCCAAATGATTTTCCACATCGTCAAGCAACTGTGCGAACTGGCGGGAGTGCGCAAGGTCATCAGTCCCCACACCCTGCGCCACAGTTTCGCCACCCACCTGCTCGAGGGTGGCGCCAACCTGCGTGCCATCCAGCAGATGCTGGGCCACGAGAGCATCACCACCACCGAGATCTATGTCCACATCGACCGCTCCCGCCTGCGCGACGAAATTCTCCAGCACCACCCCCGTAATAACCCTACTAAAAAATGAAACGACTGTTATTGCTTCTCTTGTCGGTTTTGACACTGGCCGAAACGGCCCATGCGATGTCATGGTGGCTCTATCCGCCTGACAATCAAGACGTGCGCTTGACCTCAACCAACATTCCGATTGTGTGGATTGACGTCGATGGTAAGTATATTGACCGCGAGGAGCGCATCACGGCAAGAATGAAGATTCTACATAATGGCGACGGAGAACTCAACTATGCCGACACGGTAGCTCACCCAGGTCAGCACATTGACTATGAGGGCTACGTGGCCCTGCGCTACCGTGGCTATTCTTCTTACTACATGAGTGACAAGAAACCGTATTCCTTCCGTCCCTTAGACAAACCGCTGGAGAAAGGCGGTGTGAAGAAGAAAGTGAATATCCTCGGGATGGGTAAGGACAACAACTGGGCATTGCTGGCACCGTTTGCCGACAAGAGCATGATGCGTGACCTGCTCGCGTTTGAGATATCGCGTCCGTGGATGGAATACACGCCTCAAGGTCGCTATTGCGAATTGTTTGTCGATGGCATCTACTTTGGGGTGTACATCCTCTCAGAGGTGGTGTCTAACGGCAAGCATCGACTGAACCTTCCCGATCCAGGCAATAGCGGCGATGCGCTGACTGGCGGCTACATCATGGAAGTGGACCGCAGTGAGGGCGAAGTGACTTATGTCTCGAAATTTCACCCCTTGAGCAACACCGGCTTGCCATACGCCAACAGGTACATCTATATCCGTTACAAATCACCTGACTATGAAGACCTCACACAAGACCAAGTGAACTACATCACTGGCCGCATCCACCAGATGGAAACCTCGTTAATGCAATTTAGGCCAAGCAGCGAGTCAACCTATCTGGAGTACTTAGACAGGCAAAATTTCATAGACTACCAGTTGGCCATGGAACTGGGCCACAACGTGGATGCCTATCGGCTGAGCGGCAAATTCTTCAAGCGGCGCGACAGTGAAGACCCGCGTTTCAAGATGGTGGTTTGGGACATGAACCTGGCCTATGGTAATGCGGACTACTACGGGGGATGGCACACTAATTCCTGGTCGTACCGCAACAACAACATGTTACAGACCTCGGGCGACCAAATACTCATCCCTTGCTGGTGGTACAAACTCAACACCGACCCCGCCTACACCAAGGCCTTGAAAGCGCGTTGGGCACAGTATCGACGCAGCAACCTGCAACAGGACCGCTTGATGGCCGTCGTGGATTCGCTGGCCGAGGTCCTCACCGTCGCCGGAGCGGTGGACCGCAACAGCCAAGCATGGCCACGATGGGGGCAATATGTATGGCCCAACTATTACATTGCCAATAACTTTGCCGAAGAGGTGGCATGGCTCAAACAATGGCTCATAGCGCGTATCGCCTGGATGGACCAGCAATTGGGCTTTGACCCCAATGCCCCCGCCCCAGGCGACGTGAACGGTGACGGAGCAGTGAATATTGCAGACATCAACGTCATCATCGACATGATTCTGTCCGGCTCGACCGATTCGTCAGCCGACGTTAACGGCGACGGCACTGTCAACATCGCCGACATCAACGCCATCATCAACCAAATCCTCAGCAACTAAATAGATTCTCAGATAAATGGCCACGAATGACCATAAAATAAAATATTCATGATAATGCTCTATTGGTCAAAAAATACTTGAATAAACCCCCAAAACTTGATTTATTTTTGAGTTTTGGGGAAATATTAGACTGATAAACCCCCAAAACTTGATTATTTTTTGAGTTTTGGGGAAATATCAGACCGATAGATTCCCAAAACTTGATGCGGTAGGATTGTTATATGAAGGTACGGAGGGGGCCACTTAGCTTTGTGATTTATTGCTTGTGGGAAAGGCATCCGCCCAGAATGAACAGATGCCTCACTGAATGCTTAACGCTAACTGCCAATTTTTAAACGCAAAGGGCCTAATCACCCAAGACGATATCAATGGATGCGGCTAATCGCTGAGAATTATGCTGATGATGGTGTTGACGTCGGTGATATTGATGACACCGTCGCCGTTCACGTCACAGGCTACATCCTGCTTACCCGCGATAATGGCATCGACAACCAGGTTGACGTCGCTGATGTTCACCGCGCCGTCATTATTCACGTCACCAATCAGAACCGTCTGCTTCATGTACCAGAAAGCGGCAATCTCGGCATCGGGGTCAACTGTCATGCCCGTGATAGGCTTGTTCATATAGCCACCCGTGTAAACAGTGGCGGCAGGCACCGAGTTGTTGGTGAGCGAGTCCAGACCGTCACGCGGCCACGTGTCAGTCCTGTTGTTCGAACTCGAGAGTACGCCGTCGGCGGGAATGAGCGTCATGCGCGGATGGCTGGCGTTGTTATTGGGCTCATTGTCATCCCATGCCCGTGCGTCATAGTCCACATGCAGAATCAGGATGCCCTCGGCAGGGAGGTAGGAGTCCCAACCGCTATGGACACGGTATTCCAACAGGTAATATTCATTGGGGTTAGCGTCATTCACCACCTTGACCGCACTGCCAAGCTCGGAGTTAAGCGGTGCCAATGAGTAACGGGTGTCCTCCACGGGGTCGATGAGGTCCATCCATCCCATGAAATTGCGTTCATAGGAAGTGTATCCTGCCGGCGTGTGTCCGTTGTTGAGGTAACAGCCGTTATCCATGACATCCCATGTGCTCATGCCATAGGAGTAGCCGCCGGCGGTGTTATAGAAGTCAGGGAGGCCCAGGCAGTGCCCGAATTCGTGGCAGAAAGTGCCCACGCCGTCAATATTTGTGCTATTATTGTTGTTGCCCTCAAGCTCATTGAACACGGCAAACCTGTCGATGAGCACACCATCGAGTTCAAAAGGCCCCGTGGTGCTGCAAGACCAGCTGTAAGCCTCCTGCATGTCCCACTGGCACGGCCAGATGCACTCAGGCACGTAGCGCCAAGCTTGTGCCTCGCCCACACCGGCATAGAGCACGACCACCACATCGACCTCGCCGTCACCGTCATTGTCATAGTCCGAGAAGTTCACTCCCGTCAGTCCCGTGCAGGCGTCAAAAATCATTGTTCCGATCCCTTTGTCAACTTCCTGCCCGAACTTGCGGATGTTACCGCCATAATAAGCACGGTCCATCGGCAGTTCCACAGGGCCCAGGATATCAAACTGAGGTGAGAACATCCCGCGTGACTGCGTCTCGAAATAATGGAGGCAACTGTAGTCCTTCTCATTGAACTGGTTCTCAAAGGTAGCCAGAGGATTCTCATCGACAAACTTGATATCGGTGTAATTGACCAGGATAATCGGGATGCGCGGCGAGCCTATTGTGGGCACCTGGGTGGCGGCTTCGTCCACACGGCGAGGCGCCATACGTCGTGATGTCTCCAGCGTCATCTGGTCACGGTAGGCGATGACAAACGCCTGTTCCTCGATACCACGTTGGCCCTCGTCATGGGCAAGCACATCGCTCATCGAGCCGCCCACCGTGTAACGGTAGTCGCCGCCCTTGTCGCGGGCGACCGTCAAGCCATCCATTGTCATCAGCGAGTGGCTACGCTCACCACCCACCATCATCAATGTCACGGTTGAGCCATCGCTCTGGGTGTGGGTAAAGGGGACAGGCTTAGCAGGTGCTGCCAACATCATGCCCAGACACATCGTCGCTGCCACTATCAATAGCAAAAACCTTCTCATTGTTGATTTGATTCCTGGTTAATGTATTCTTTCATGTTGGCTTTCCAGTCAATGTTGTTGGTGACATCGATGAAATTGTCAATCTTCCACACGCTGCTTTCGTTTACCATCTCCAAGCGCACTGCTGTTACATTGCCGCAGTTGTGCAGGTTCAGTTCGGCTACGGCAGTAGAATCGGTCATTGACACGACACGGACATCACTCACCGACAAGTCTTGCCAGTCCTGGCCCATGATCCAGTAATCAGCCTCAAAGAACCCCATCATGCCCTCGGCGGCATGGGCCTCATCGGCCGACCTCACCTTAAGCGTCCAATCGTTCCAATCCTGGGAGCAGAACAGGCTATCAGCAGCCGCAGTGGGCGCCTCGTGGGTATCAGTGGCCGAATCGGCAACGTTATAGTGCTTGAAGGTCGCGTCATAGATGTCATTTACCCGCTGTACCAGCGCTGAGGTGTCTAATGAAAGTGTAGTAGTCTCACTGTTGTCAACACGGCCTTGATTTGAGCAAGCGAACAAGGCCAAAACGGCCGATAATAATAGCAATTTCTTCATAATGATCCTTTTATTTTATTTGTAATGGCAAAGGTAGTATTTTTTATTTAACTTTGCAGCCTTATGCTCAAAGTTGTTGCCATTATGCTCAGTGGAATGGCTGTCGGCTTCCTGATGAGGAAACGGCGGTTGCGGGTGGTGCCTCATGCGGTGACGGTGCTCATCTGGCTGTTGCTGTTCTTCTTGGGCGTCGAGGTGGGCGAGAACCCGCAGGTCGTGGGAGGCATCCGCGATTTGGGCCTGGAGGCGCTATGGCTCGCCATGGCGGGTATCGCCGGCACGGTGCTGTTCTCGTGGGCATTGTGGAAATGGGTGAGCAGGAAGAAAGGAGGGAAGCCATGAAGGGAAGCCTCATCATTGTGGCGTTCTTCATTGCGGGTATCGCCTGTGGGCTGATGCACTTGCTGCCTGACCTTAATGCCTATGGCAACGTGAGCTACCTGACGCTGTGCGCGCTGCTCTTCTGCGTAGGCATCACCGTGGGCAACAACACCACATTGCTCAAAACCTTTAAGAGCCTGGACCGTCGCCTGATGCTGCTGCCGCTGATGACCATTGTGGGTACCCTCACGGCTACCGCCATTGCCGCTGTCGGTCTGCCCCACCGCAGCCTCACCGACTGCCTGGCCGTGGGCTCAGGCTTTGGTTACTACTCACTGTCCAGCATCTTCATCACGCAATACCGCGGTCCCGAGCTGGGTACTATCGCCCTGCTGGCCAACATCATCCGCGAGGTCTTCACCCTGCTGGGCGCCCCCCTGCTGGTTAAATACTTCGGACCTCTCTCCCCCATCTCCTGCGGCGGTGCCACCACGATGGACACGACACTGCCCATCATCACGCGCACCAGCGGCCAGGACTTTGTCCTGCTCTCGTTGTTCCATGGCTTTCTCGTCGATTTCTCGGTGCCATTTCTGGTCACCTTCTGGTGCACGCTGTGACGGAGAGAACGGAAATAACGGATTTAACGGAAACAACGGAATTAACGGACTATAAACTAGGGACTAGGGACTAAAAATTATTGGGCGCAGACGTCGCGGGGGAACTGGTCGATTTGGTTCATGCGCTTCTTGATGGTGTTGTGCATCTTCTTCATTTTGGCACTTGGATGGGCGCTGTCGCGGTGCAAGGGATTGGGCAGCGAGACGGCGATATAGGCGCACTGGTCTTTGGTCAAGCGGTCGGGGGTGGTGTTGAAATTGATGTGTGCCACGGCGTCGGCACCATAGATGCCCTTGCCCATCTCGATGGAGTTGAGATAGACTTCCATGATGCGTTCCTTGCCCCAGATTTTCTCAATCAGAAAGGTGAAATAAGCCTCCAAGCCCTTACGCAGCCACGACCTGTGCTGCCACAAGAAGACGTTGCGGGCCGTCTGCTGGCTGATGGTGCTGGCACCGCGCTGGCGCTTGCCCTCCTGGGCTTCGATTTGGGCCTTTTGAATCTGTTCGAGGTCAAACCCGCCATGCTTGAGGAACAGGTTGTCCTCACTGGCCATCGCCGCTTGAGGCAGGTTGTGGTTGATGCGTTCCAGCGGCACCCAATGATGGCACAGCGTGGGTGACTCGCCATCAATCATCTGCTCGACGCAACGTATGAGCATCAACGGCGTGATATAGACGGGGATATACTTCAAAATCACCACGGCCAGAATCGTCGAGGTAAAGAAGAAAATCAATATGTTGCGCAACCAGCGGCTGAATGTTTTCATTTCGGCGACAAAGATACAATGAAAAAACGATTTAACGGCAAATCACGCCAACTCATGCGCTTTTTGACACCCGATTTCGAGAGGCATTCGCGACACGCCCCCTATAGGAAGTCGTTGATGCCGTGTCTCCGGAATTTGCCGGGCAAGGCGACTTATAGACCTTGATTTATCAGTATCCCGGATTCTGGGCGCTGCCGCTGGCCGAAAGTGTCTCGCCCGGGATGGGGAACACCAGGGTATAGCCGTGACGGTCGGCATCGGTCTGGGGACGGTCGGTATAAGGACGGGTGAACAGGCCGAAACGGATGAGGTCATTGCGGCGCCATCCCTCCCAAGCCAGTTCCAACAGGCGCTCCTCAAGCACATTATCGAGCGTAGCGGTTCGCGCCGGCATCTTGACACGTGCCCTAACCTGGTTGAGCAAGGCATCGGCGCCGGCTCCCGCCCTGCCGTCACGCAACATGGCTTCGCACTGCATCAGCAGCACGTCGGCATAGCGGAACAGCACAATGTCGTTGCGGCGCAGTTGTCCGTCGCTCATCGCCGCCAGGTCAACCTCGTATTTGCGCATCCTCGCGCCAGCCGTTTTCTCATACGGGTTGTTGGAGAGGTCGAGTTTCACCGCCAGGGGATAGTAAACCAGTGGCGAACCGTCGTCAAGGGTGACCGTCGCTCCCGTCCTGTCATTATATACCTGATCGTAAAAGTAGGTCCAGAACAGGCGGATGTCAGCGTCCACGCCCTTATCGTAGCCAAATGCCTTCATCGCCTCAATGGTCGCACACGGACCGTTCTCGCCGTTCAGCCCTAAGGCTGAAGCATGGTTGTAGTGCAGCGAACGGAACTGCTGGGTGAAGCGGTTGGCACAGTTGTAGATATCCATCGGGATGGTGAAAATCAGTTCGGGCGACTCCTCGTTGCTGATGTCGAAATTGTCTTGGAATTCATCGGCCAGCGTGTATCCGCTTATCCCGATGATGATGCAATAATGCTCCACGGCCTGCCAGGTGTTCATCGTCTCGCCATCAACGGTCCACATCATTGCAGAGCCGTTGGGACGCTGATCGTCGGTCCAGTCATCGTCGGCATAGACCTCGGCATTCAACAGCACCTTCGCCAACAAGAAGTCCACCACGTCACGAGTCATGCGCCCGTAATACTCTCCCGGTTGGGGACTGCGTAGGACTGGAAGGTATTCGTCAGCAGCCTGCAACTCCTCAACGATATGCCTGAATGCCGCGGAGCGGGATTGCAGTTTCATCTCCTCGACCGTCGGTTCAGAACTCAGGAACAGCGGCACGCGGCCATAAAGGTCCATCGCATAGAACAGGAACATGGCACGCAGGGCACGCGCCTCGGCACGTATCGTGCTCACATCTTCGCCAGGATGGGACTGGGCAAACGAGTTGATGCGCTCCAAGGCGCGATTACAGGCAAGCACCTCCTTGAAGAGGTAATTCCAAGTATCGCCCGTGAAATCGACATTGCCGAAGCGGTGCAGGAAGAGGTTCTGCCAGATACCGCCGTCATACCAATCGGCACCCCTGGTGGGAATCATCGCCTCGTCGGTCGAGAACGTGTTCAGGTCCCACACTCCGCGGGCAGTGCCCTGCAGTCCCTGGGACGGGGCGCTACCGCCAACGTTGAGGTAAATGCTGCCCAACGCGTTATTCCACAGGTCAGTCACCGTATTGTAAGCCTCGTTTTCGGGCAGGCGGTCAGTCGGATTGTCCTCAAGGAACTTTTCGCACGAAACCAGCAACAGAATAGCGGCGGCCAATGTCAGGCTATAGATGATATATCGTTTCATGATTGTCTGTGCTTTAGAATGTTACGGTAACTCCTAAATAATAGGAACGGGTGACGGGATAGATGTTCTTGTCGTCAACACCCAGTGTGCCATTGACCGACGAACTGTTGATGATGGGCGTCAGGCCAGAGTAGCCCGTGATGGTGCCCAACTCATCTATCGTGAGCGCCAGACGCAGACGGCTGATTGTTCGTGCAAGACTCTTGCCCAAAGGCACGTTCCAGCCCAGGGTAAGGTAGTCAAAGTCAACGTAATCGCCGCGCTCCAGCCAATAGTCGGTTGCAGTCTGGTCGTTGATGGCGCGGCCTGGGGCGTCGGCCAACACATTATAACCCGGCAGACTGTTCATGTTCATGTAGGTCAACGCGGTGCCGTTGTAAATCTTGTGTCCAAAAGCACCGTTAATCTGCAACGTCACATCCCACTGCTTGAAACGGAAGTTGATGTTGCTGCCCAGCAGCACCTTGGGCATCGCCTGGCCGCACACTCGGCGGTCCTTGCCGTTGGCGATGTCGATGTCGCCCGAATTGTCAAGGTCAGCGATTTCGTACACATAGCCACCCAGCCCGTCGCTCTTCAGTCCCGTGCAATGCGGCAGATAGAACACGCCCAGCGGCTGTCCCACCATCTGATAAACGATATGGTTGTTGCCACCGTGGAAACCCGCGCCGTTGAGGTTGACCAGATCCACCTCGGCGGGAGCCTCAAGCCAGAAGTCGTTGTAATAGCCACTCAGGGAGAGCAGTTTGTTGTACTGGTAGGCGACATTAGCATTGATGTTCAACTCCATATCACGCGTGGTGAGCGGCGAGAGGCCCAATGCCAACTCGATACCGCTGTTACGCATCGAGCCCAAGTTGTCGAGCAGTTTGTTGTAACTGAACGGGGGCACTCCGACATTATATAAGTAAAGCATGTCGGTCGTCTTGGAGGTATAGAAGTCCAACGAGGCGATGATGCGGTTGCCCAAGAAGGCTGCGCTCACGCCGGTATTGAAACTGCGCTTCACCTCCCACTTGAGGTCGGGATTGGAGTTGAGTAAGGCATCGAGCGTCACAGCCAGTTTCTCGCCCACAAGGGGAATACCCGCAGGCGTAAGCACTTTTTGAGCCATATAACTCTCCACGGCACCCTGATTACCCGCCAAACCGTAGCCTACGCTCCACTTGAGGTCATCGAGCCACTCCACATCTTTCAAAAACGCCTCACGGCCGATGTTCCAAGCCGCCGAAACCGAGGGGAAGAAACCCCACTTGTTACCCGAAGCGAATTTCGACGAGCCGTCGGAACGGGCGGCAACGGTCAACGAGTAGCGGTTGTCGTAGTCATAGTTGACACGTGCCATGAACGATGCCAGCGAAGGGACGTTGCGGTAACTGCCAGTGCCATCCCACAGCGTCACCGATCCCGCTTGGATGGCATCGATGCCGATGGCGTTGGTAGAGAACCCAGTCGTTGTGGTATAGAATCCCGAGTGGATGTTACGCTCAACCTCGGCAAGGCCCATCACATTGATATGGTTGAGGCCCAACGTCTTGTCCCACGTCACGATGACATTTCCCAGCCAGGACTCGGTCTTGGCACTGCTGCGGAAGCCCTTGCCGCCACTCCAGATGCTCGTCGGCAGGAATTGGGCTATCTCGACCTCGTTGTGGCTGTAGGCGCCGAAGAACGAGAGCTTCCAGTTGGGCGTCAGGTCGAAAGTGAGTTTGGCATGGGTGCTCAGGTGAGTCGTCTTGTCCTGGGTGCGGCTATCCATCAGCGCCAGAGGATGGTTAATCTGGTTGGCGTAGGTGAAGCCGTCCCAGCCGCCCGAGCTGTTGCGCTCGGTGCCGAAGGTGGGATTCCATGCCTGAGCCGAGTAGAAGGTCTTCTGCACATCATAGACGGAGGTCATGTCTCTCTGCACATTGCCGAACACGCCCACCTCGATGGTCAACAGGTCGTTGAACATGCGCTGATGCATGTTCATGTTGCTCGTCAGATTGCGCAGTTTGTTATGAAGGATGACCCCGTCGTGGTCCATGTATCCCAGCGACACACGGTAGCCCGAACGGTCACCACCACCCATGAAAGCAACGTGATGGTCCTGAAGGAAGGCGGTTTGTTGGATAGCCTTCTGCCAATCTGTGTTAAATCCCTTATCAATGAGCATACCACCCTGGGCACGCACGGCATCGCGGTAGCCCGCGGCATCAAGCATTTTGAGGTTTTTGCTCACATGGGACACGCCCAGACTGCCGTTATAGGTGACAGTGGCACGGTTGGCAGCACCCTTCTTGGTGACCACTTCGATGACACCCGAAGCACCACGCGAGCCATACTGGGCGGTTTCGCTGGCATCCTTTAGCACCGTAAAACTCTCGATATCAGATGGATATATCGATGAAAGGGTGTTCAGGTCACCGAACACACCATCAACAATAATCAACGGGTCGTTGCCACCAGTGACCGATGTGGTACCGCGCACGCGCACGGCATTCATCGCCGCAGCGCCGTTGTTGCTCTTTTGGATGGTCACACCTGCAATACGACCGTTGATGGCCTCCAGAGGATTGGTCACCTGTTGCTGACTGACGTCCTTGGCAGTGACCACAGTGGGTGACAGCAAGCGGGCAACGCTATCGGCAGGAACCAGTGATTGGGATGACATCGTGACACCTATTGTCAGCATCCCCACAAGAGTCACACACCTCAAGTAAAGACCAGTTTTCATTATTCTGGTTTGGTATTATTGATTTCAAACAGAGAGAAGTTCACCTTACCATAGACGCGCTGCTGCGAGAAATGGGGCAAGGCGCTGAAGTCATGCTCGCGCGGATGCTCCATGATGAACAGCGTGCCCTCATGCACCAGCGGGGAGTCGAGGACCAGTTTGGGCACCTCGGCAAATCGAGGCAAATCATAGGGCGGGTCGGCAAAAATCACATCAAACGACTGGCGGCAAGTGGCGAGAAACTTAAACACGTCGCCACGCACCAGCGTCAGGTTAGGGTCGCCCAGCTGTTGCTGAACACGTTTGATGAACTCGGCCTGGGTGCGTGCCTTCTCGACGGCGGTCACATGGGCCGCGCCGCGTGAGAGGAACTCAAAACTCATGGCCCCGGTACCGGCAAACAGGTCGAGCACGGCCTTGTCCTCGAGGTCGATTATATTGCCCAAGACGTTAAACAGGTTTTCACGCGCCATGTCGGTCGTGGGGCGTGCGGTGATATTGGTGGGGACGTCAAAGCGGCGACGCCCGTATTTTCCACTGATTATTCGCATAAGGCAAGCTGTATCAATTCCATCGGAGCCCGCATTGCATTGCGCCCAAGCTGCATTGCTGCGGCAGGATAGACGGCAGGCATCACATGTTTCACAAATTCCCGCAGCACAGGCGTCACCGCTGCACGCAGGTCGCCATCACCAGCAAGAAGCAATTCATCGGCAAGTTGGTCCAAGCCATTTGCCCGCCATGCCCCAAGAGCGAAATAAGCCGCATCTTGGGCGTTGGTATAAGGATAGGTGTTGGCACACAACAGGGCACCATCACGATAGATAGCCATGTCCATGCTTTCACCGCTCAAGTGGAGAAACATGCGGGCCACAGAAGCCTCATGAACTTGCTCCTTGAAGTACCCGCACAGCGGCACCAGATGATGGCAAATCATGGGATAGTTAAAAGTGCGGCCCAGAAACGCCATCAGTCCCCTCGGCATCAGGTAAGCGATCTTCACTCCGTTTTCGGCCGTTTGGCACACGGCAGCGTCGCCATCATCGGCAAGGAAAGCCTGACGCAGCAGCATGCCACAGTCGTCATCTTCAACGTCCAAGGGCAACAGCACGAAGTGGCGCGAGTGGATCACCACCCGCACCCGCTTGTATTCGCCCAGCAGTTCGGGCGTGTCGTAGATGGCATCCTCAAGCGCCTGCAACGACGTGTCGGTCAACAGAACCTGTCCAGTAACCAGCGAACCCTTGACCGTCGGCGTGAACAAGATATAGTCCACCTGCCTGTCGTCAATCGACACAAGCAGTTCCCACACCTCAGGATGCTGAATGTTGATATCACTCTTCCCTTTCATGATTGCGCAAAATTACAAAAAAATGAACAACCCGACCATAAAACAAATGAAAATGTAGTATCGTCGCCCATAACGAGAAAATTGGCGGCGGTTCGGGAGTGCAAACAAAAAAAACAAAATATATTTATGAGCATTCATGGGCATTGATGAACATTCATGTTTCAAAAAAATTGCGCTGCGGACATTTAGGAACACGAATGACCATGAAGTCCCACGAATATTCATTAATAAAAATTTATTTATGAGTTTTTTGTTTGGCGCTCCGCTCGACTTGCATTATCTTTGCAGATTAGACAAACAGACCATGTTTTAGACAGATTTTTATTATGGGAGACAATAAGACAAACTCACTTGTTGTGATTAACGAAGAGTTCTATTCTGAAATATCTTCAATTATAGAGCATGGTCGACAACAAGCATATTCAGCAGTCGGTCAAGTCTCAATAATGACTTTTTGGAAAATTGGCAAGCGAATAGTTGAAGAAGAGCAGCAAGGGGAGAAACGTGCAGAATACGGAAGCCGACTGATTGAAGGACTCTCTGAAAGACTTCAAAAGAAGTACGGTAGTGGTTACGGTCGTCGTAATCTTGCTTACTATCGCCGTTTGTACCTCATGTTCCAAGATTGGGAGATTTTGCACACGCGTGTGCAAAATCTTTCATGGTCACATGTGCGAAGGTTATTATCCGTCTCATCTCAAGAAGCGAGGGAATGGTATCTTGATACAGCAGCAAAAGAAATGTGGAGCGTGGCAACATTAGATCGTAATGTTTCAACGCAGTACTACGAGCGTCGTCTTGCCGCTCAAATACCAGCATCTGCAACCGATGTAGCAAGAACCGATAAGAGCAGTCCATTAGAATATATCAAAAATCCCATGGTGGCAGAGTTCATGGGTTTTAGACAGAATACCGTCTATAATGAAACGGAATTTGAACAGGCTCTTATCGATAATCTCGAGAAATTCATCTTAGAACTTGGACGAGGGTTTGCCTTTGTCGAACGGCAACAACATATTGTGACAGACACCGCAGACTTCTTTATTGATCTTGTGTTCTACAACTTCAAGATGAAGAGGTTTGTCATCTTTGAGTTAAAGACGCATAAACTCACTCATCAAGATATTGGACAACTTGATATGTATGTGAGGATGTATGATGACCTGGTCAAAGAGAAAGATGACCGCCCGACAATTGGAGTCCTTTTATGTACAGATACGGATAACACCATTGCGAGATATTCTGTTCTTCACGAAAGCGAGCAGATTTTTGCCACTAAATATATGGCATATCTGCCCACAGAGGAAGAGCTGAAACAAGAAATTGAGCAACAGAAACAATTCTTGCTGGAACAATACGGGCTATCGGAAAGCAAAAATGAATAAACACCATCCAAGAGACATCTGCCGATGAGGCGGCGTCTCGGGAATGCCAAACAAAAAAATGAGTTTTTTGTTTGGCGCTCCGCTCGACTTGCACTACTGTTGCCTGGCGGCGAAGATAGGCGGCGTCTCGGGAATGCCAAACAAAAAAATGAGTTTTTTGTTTGGCGCTCCGCTCGACTTTCACTATCTTTGCAGATTAGACAAACAGACCATTTTGTAATCCAATGAGTGACAAGTATATCGTATCGGCGAGGAAGTATAGGCCTGCTACATTCCGTAGCGTGGTGGGTCAACCGTCGTTGACGCACACGTTGAAGAGTGCCATCGCCAGCGGCCGTCTGGCTCACGCCTACCTGTTTTGCGGACCGCGTGGTGTGGGCAAGACGACCTGCGCCCGCATCTTTGCCAAGACCATCAACTGTGAACACCCCACGCCCGAGGGCGAGGCTTGCAATGAATGCCCGTCATGCCTGGCGTTCAACGAACAGCGCTCCTACAACATCAACGAGTTGGATGCCGCGTCTAACAACAGCGTGGACAACATCCGCGACTTGACCGAGCAGGTGCGCATCCCGCCGCAGACGGGCCGTTACCGCGTGTTTATCATCGACGAGGTGCACATGCTTTCGCAGGCCGCGTTCAACGCTTTCCTCAAGACGCTTGAGGAGCCGCCCGAATACGCCATCTTCATCCTTGCCACTACCGAGAAGCAAAAGGTCATCCCCACCATCCTGTCGCGTTGCCAGATTTATGATTTCGCGCGCATCACCGTGCCCGACATCGTGCAACAGCTGCAGTATGTGTGTGAACAGGAGAACATCGAGGCCGAGCCCGCCGCCCTCAACGTCATTGCCCAGAAGGCCGACGGCGCCATGCGCGACGCTTTGTCCATCTTTGACCAGGTAGCCGCCTCGACCGAGGGACACATCACCTACCAGAGTGCCCTCGATAACCTGAATGTACTCGACTATGACTACTACTTCAGGCTTGTGGACACCTTCCTTGCCGGGGACGTCATGCAGGCGTTGCTCATCTACAAGGAAATACGCGACAAGGGCTTCGACTCACAGTTCTTTGTCAACGGGCTGGCACAGCACCTGCGCGACCTGATGGTGGCCAGCACGCCCCAAACGCGCAAGCTGCTCGAGATGAACGACGAGGTAGCCAGCCGCTATGGCCAACAGAGCACCAAACTGTCGCCCGCATTCTATTATCGCGCATTGGACTTGTGCAACAGTTGTGACCTGAATTACCGCAATGCCAGCAGCAAGCAATTGCTGGTGGAGCTGACGCTCGTCAAGCTGTGTCAACTTGTGGCTCCGGCGCAACAGACAGCTGCACAGCCTTCTTTGCAAAAGATTGCGGCACAGCCTGCTCCTCAGCAGCCGCGCACGGCACAAACCGCACCAGCGTCTCCCGTGGCTAAAGCGCCAACGCCTCAGGCGCCTCAGGCACCTCAGACGCCACAGCCCCAGCAACCACCGCAAGCACCACACCCTGCCCAAGCAGCCCAAGCGATGCCTCTTCGCCCTGCCGCCCAACCGTCGGCCAGCGCAAGGCCAAAGCCACGAGCCGTGGGCAACGAGCCCCGCATCATGGTGAATGTGCCCAACGCTCCTGTTACTCAGCAGCAAACCGCTGCCACTACGCCGCAGCGCACGCAACCGTTTACCGCCCAGCAGCTGCTTGACGCCTGGCAGAGCTACATCGACCAGCACCCCCAAGAGCGGGCTTTGTGCACGACCATGTCCTATGCCACACCGCAGCCAGGCAACAGCCCCGAACATTATGTGATGACTGTGGGTAGCCCCGCCGAACAGAAAAACGTAGAGGAGTACAAAACGGCACTGCTGAAGTTCCTGAGTGACGCCGTCAAGAATGACCGCCTGATGCTCGACGTCAAGGTGAGCGAAGTGCCCATCGACACTCCCAAAATACTGTCTCCGCGCGAGGTTGTGGAGCAAATCAAGCAACACAACCCCAATTTCACCCAATTCCTGAAAGACTTCGACCTGGGCCTCGCCTAAATTGATAAACAATGAGAAACAAGCCCTATGTTTGACTTATGCCGGTGCAAACATAGGGCTTATACTTGTCGTTTTCTTCTTTGTCAAGGCAGGGCGTTGATGGTGGTGGCCTTGACGGTGAAGAAGTTGTCGCTGTTGTTTTTCAACAGGTTGTACTCGCTGTGGTTACTCCAAGAGGCCGGCTTGTCCTCGATAAAGGTGTCCTCGCCCGTGTCATTGTCGATGTATTCCTCGATTTTTTCCTGCCAATGGAGGATGCGGGCTTGGGCTATATTACGGTCCATCATGGCATTTCTTGGATTGACCAACGCCTTGAGATGAGCCACATAAATCGCCTTGAAATCGTCAAACTTGAGGATTCTGGCAATGAGGCGGTTGTTGTCCACGCCCCAATGCAGGGGATTCTGCCGCCCTGCATCATCCTGGTTGCCACACCTGAGGCTGGTGCCTAACGTGTTGTCGTAGTCGTAGGGGATGAAGAAGAACTGGTAGCCCGTGGTTCCCGTGCCATTGAAGTAGATGTAGTAGTTGTTGGCGTTGTTCCAGTAGTCGTCCCACATGCCCACAGCGACGTTGACGGCATAGGTCTTGAGCAACAGGTCAACGTTGGTCACCTGCTGGATCCAAGTGTAGAACTCACTGTCGCTGAGGTTGTTGAGTTTGTTCATGAAATCGATGAGCTGCACGCGTGCACTGTCAAACTCGGCAGTCTGTGTCTCAAGGGTGTAGGCATGGCGGTCATCACTGTCGTCGTCATACCACATGTCGCCATTAGGATTGTTGAGGCCCGCAGCGGCATTGCGGCACTTCCACAGGTAGCCCTTATCGCTGCCAAAAAGGGCTTTTCTGTCCTTGAGATAGCGCTTATCGATAGGCTCAATCATCTCGTACACGCCATAGTATGCCTCATGGCTATCGCCCTCGACGTTGAGCCACAAGCGGCAGTAGTTGTCGCGCGGGGCCGTCCACACGCCAGCACGGCGGAACAATTCATAACAGAACATCTCGCGCACATACATCGGGTCGTCCTTGAACCACTTGAGATGCAGCTTGCGCACTCCCTGGATGGTATGAGCGTCATCATCAACATATTTGCGCAGATTCACCCCAAAGTGGGCATGATGCCAATCGGTGTTGTTGCGCTGGTGCGTCTCACCATACCGGCCCTCGGGACGACGGCGCGAGGTATTACCCTTGAGGCGCAGTCCCACGCTGTCGATGAACGTGGTCTCGCCATCCTTGACAAACGAAGCATCGGCCATAACATACTGGGTTGTATAGGCATTAGCATCATATAATGCCAACAACCTGTTCCACTCGCTCAGGCTCACCGAGAGGTGAATCTCGGGTAGGGCTTCGTCATCCCAGACGTAATCATAGCCCTCCTTGACTTGGTGAGGCAGTTCTCCACCCACAATGACGTCCACGAGCACTGAGAGGTCGGCAATATTGATTGTGTTGTCAAAGTTGACGTCGGCACGGCGCCTCTTGTCATAGTTGGCAAACGAGCCCAAAATGATGTCGATGACCTCAGTGATATCGCTGATGTTGATGCTGCCATCGCCATTCACGTCGCCCACCTGCAAGTCGTAGGGATTAGGGAGTTCTGGCTCGTGGTACTCGGCGATGCTGAAGGTGAGTTGCCTCAAATTGAAGGTAAACGTGTAGTCCTTCCCCTCGCCGATAAACCTGTAAGCATGGTTGTTGTTGCTCTTTTGAGTCGAGTACTCCGTGCCGATTGTCACATCCTGGGTGCTGTTGCCATTGGGTCCATAGCGGTAGTTGGCATTGAAATAGTTCCAATCGCTATTCAAGCCATCGGCAAACACAAACCACACCGTGCCGCTGATGTTCACTGTGTGCTTATAGATGCCGTTGCCCTGATCGGCCATCTCCACACCATTGTTTGGGTCCCAGTTGCCAAAGGGGACGTTGCCGACCATATAGATGGCACCCCATGCCGGCACAAATGCCAGCATGAGGGCCATAACTGCCAATAAGTAATACTTCTTCATCTTGAATTTTGGTTTATTAATACTAAAAACTGATATCGTTTTTTATTCCTCGTACCAGGTCGAGTACATGAGGTAGTTCTTGGCGATTTTCACGTTGATCTCGCTGGCCTGCTTGGGGTCAACCATCTTTTTGAACTTCGCCGGACTGCCTGCCCACAACTCGTGGGGTCCGATCTTGGTGCCACCGAGCACCACGCTGCCGGCAGCGACGATTGCGCCCTCGCCAACCTCAGCGTGGTCCAGGATGATGCTACCCATGCCAATGAGTGCCATGTCACAGATTTTGGCACCATGCACGACCACGTTGTGGCCGATGGACACGTCATTGCCGATTTCGGTGACCGATTTCTCATACAGGGTGTGTATCACTGCGTTGTCCTGGATGTTGACACGGTTGCCAATGGTGATGGTGTTCACGTCACCACGCAGCACGGCGTTGAACCAGATGCTGCAATCGTTGCCCATGGTCACGTCGCCCACAACAACGGCGTTGTCGGCCAGGAAACAGTTTTCGCCAATCTTGGGGTCATAACCCCTCACTTTCTTGATAATAGCCATTTTTTATTTGTCAGTTTGTTGGCGGTGTGTCATAATTCTGACTCGGTAGCTTAACCGTGCTAACGCACGGGAAATTAAACAAATTCATAAATTATAATTAAATTATTTAATAATTATACTAAATTTTAAAATATAATTTGCTTAATGTCCCGCTCTACGGGCGGTTATGTTAATATAGTTGATTTATGACACACTGCCAGTTGTCATTTGCCAATAGTTTACTAATACCTAAAGCCTAAATCTCACGAGTTTTGTCGGCGAGCCAAGCGGCCTCGTCGGCATTGAGCAACGGGGTGATGCGGTCACGCACCATACGGTGGTAGTCATTGATTTGAGCCACCTCTTCGGCCGTCAGCATCGAGCGGTCAATCAACTGCAGGTCATAGGGGTAGAGCGTCAGCGGCTCAAAGGTGAGGAACTCACCGAAATCCTCGGTTTTCTCGGCCTCAACGACCAACAACAGGTTCTCTGTGCGGATGCCGTACTCGCCCGTCTTGTACAGGCCAGGCTCATTGCTGGTGATCATGCCAGGCAGCAGCTTGACATCCACCAGATTGGTACGGATGCTCTGCGGTCCCTCATGGCATCCCAGGAAATGTCCCACACCATGGCCAGTGCCGTGGCCATAGGTCATGGCCTCTTGCCACAGCGGCAGGCGCGCAAGCACGTCGAGCTGGCAGCCAGTCGTGCCACGGGGGAATTTGGCACGCTGCAGGGCAAGGTGGCCCTTGAGGACGAGCGTGAAGTCATGCTTCTCCTGAGCCGTGGGATTGCCCAAGGTGATTGTACGGGTGATGTCGGTGGTACCGTCAAGGTATTGCGCGCCGCTATCCACGAGCAGAATGCCCTCACCATGCAGGGTGGAAGCGCTCTCGTCGGTTGCCTCATAGTGGACGATAGCACCATGCTCTTTGTAACCGCATATCATGGCAAAGCTATCCTCATAATAGAGAGCCTGTTGGGAGCGGAATTCCATACCCTTGTTCCACACGTCCACCTCGTTGATGGTGCCTGTGGGTGCCGTTTCCTCAATCCACTTGAACAAGCGCACCAGTGCGGCGCCGTCACGCTCCATGGCATGGCGGAAGCCCTCGATCTGCACGTCGTTCTTGAAGCACTTGAGGTCGGTGATGGGTGAACGGAAATACACCTTCTGGCACGGCAGGGCGTTGGCAAGGGTGTCGCTCACGCGGTTGGGGTCGATGAGCACCACCTCGTGCTCACTCACACGTTCCAGGAAGTGGACAATGTCATCATAGTGACGAATCCTCACGCCACAGCCCTTGAGGTGCTGACGCACCTCGTCGGTGACCTTGTTCTCGTCGATGAACAGTTCCCTGTTATGCTGTGAAATGTAAGCAAAAGCGATAGCCACCGGAGTGAACGCCACATCATTACCGCGCAGGTTGAGCAGCCAGGCGATGTCGTCAAGGGCGGTCACCAGCATGGCCGTGGCATCATTGTCCTCAAGCACCTTGAGCAGGCGCTCGATTTTGTCGGCAGCCTCCTCTCCGGCATACTGCACGTCGTGGACAAAGGCGGGCTCGCTGGGTCGCGCGGGGCGGTCGGTCCAGAGCTTGTCGGCGGGATAGAACTCGGTGGCGAGCATGAAGCCGTTTTCGCCGCAGAAGCGTTCCAGCAGGTTGGCATCCTGAGCGCTATACAAGCGTCCGTCGATGGCAATGACCGAATCTTCCTCGAGCACCTCTTTCAGCCACTCGTGGATGGTGGGGTCGTTACCCATATTCTCCTTCATCATCACGAAACCGCTGTCTTCCAACTCGATTTCAGCTTGCAAGAAATAGCGGGAATCGGTCCACAAGGCAGCCTGATCGAGGGTTACCACAGCGGTGCCGTTACTGCCAGTGAAGCCACAAATCCAGTCACGGAATTTCCAGTGGTCACAGATGTATTCACTCTGGTGCGGGTCGGTGCCGGGAATGATGACGGCATCCACATTCAGGCGGCGCATCTCGTCGCGCAACGCCTCAAGATGAGGAAAAGTCTCTCTACTCATTGTTCTCTTTATTTGTTGTTTGATTATGTTGTGTATGAGTTTATTCGTTGTTATCTTTCAGGCTTTCCAACTGCTGTTGACGAAAAACCTCCTTTTGCATCTCTATCTCGCGCCTCAACTCTTCCTCTGATGGAAGATAAGGCATATACTTGACCTGGAACAATTGTTCACTGCCGTGTAGCACACTATAGCGCGCAATATCGCGGCTCGTGTCCTCACATAGCAATAGTCCGATGGTAGGGTTATCGCCCTCGGTTCGTTTTAAATGATCAAACATTCTAACATACATATCCATCTGGCCAACGTCTTGATGTGTAATTTGCCCCGTTTTGAGGTCAATAAGGAAAAAGCACTTCAAGATATAATTGTAGAACACCAGGTCAATATAGAAATCCCCCATATCGGTGCGAATGTGCTGCTGCCTACTGACAAAAGCAAAGCCTTTACCCATCTCCATGATGAACTTCTGCAAGTGGCTGATGATGCTGCTCTCCAGTTCAGTCTCAGTGAAATCTGTATTAGGCTGCAATCCTAAAAATTCAGCAACCACCGGATTCTTGATGAACTCCAATTTGTCGTGCTGCATGTCTGCAGTCAACGTGTGCATTTCAGCAATCACCTTGTCTTTTTGTGCAGATTTCAGCAATCGGAAGTAATATTGAGAGCCGATGTTGCGATGCAGTGTTCTGGTACTCCACATTTCACGCAGGGCTTCTTGTTCGTACCATTTTCTCGCATCAGCATCCTCCACACGTATCAGTTCCCGATAATGCGTCCAAGGCAGTAATTGGCGCCGTGCTACGGCCATCGTGTCAGATAGTCGACTCACTGCGTCGACTTTTCTGGATTGTCGCTGCGACGCGTCGACAATGTCAGGAAAACAACGGTAAAACTTCAGATAGTTATACAAAGATTTACGGTCTAATCCGGCACCATACTTTCTCGTCAGGTCATCGGCAAGTGTTGAAATTACACTTTTGCCATACTCAGCTCTTGCAGCCCCATCGAGTTCGTCTTCGGCAATGCGTTCTCCCAGCAGCCAGTTGCGAAGGGTGAGCGAGACGTTGACTGCACGATATGCATGCAGTCGAGCATCGTCAATGATGGCACACGTATCATCATACAGTAACTTGTAGTCCTGTGACGCAGATAGTTCAGCCACTTTATTTATCATCTCATCATTTGCTCCCATGTCACGCTCAAAGATATTACTATCAGCACAATATCGATACCTCGACGTGCGGAATAGCCTTTTTACTCACATTGCTGTCAGTTTTTGTTGTTTGATTAGTTTTTTATAATCCTGCAAAGTTACTATTTTCTCATTAATAAAAAGGCAAACACTTCAATTTTTCACCAGCACGCGACTGTCTGGATTGAAAAATGTGGTAAAATTTTCTACACATTTGCGTTTGGTAATTCAGAAACAATTTTGTATCTTTGCAACGATGAAAAGCAGTACAAATGCAAGATGAATTTTCTAAAGGAAAAATATTGGAATAGTATGAGTGACGATGTCTTAAGATGTCGGGAGACATTTTTTGTAATATCATGATAATCAAAAAATTGTTTTACATAGATATAGCGTAGTGGGTGAACTATGCCCTTACGTGTAAGCTCTCGCCAAGTGCCGAACGGCATTTGGCGAGGGGGCTGAATCGTAAGAATACCCACTTGGCTCCCACGCTCTTGTGTAACCTAAAGGGTCGCTACAAGGGAGCCGTTGCGATCGATGTTTGTACTGCAATGTCGATTCATATCGGAAGAGAAATTGAAGCTGAGCTGCGCAGACAGGGGCGCGGCGCAACTTGGTTGTCGCAGAGGTTGTACTGCGACCGCACTAACGTGTATAACATTTTCAAGCGTCAAGGAATTGACACGGTTCTGCTTCAACGCATCAGTGATGTGTTGAAACGCAACTTCTTTGCCCTGTACTGCCCAGAAGAGGGTGCTGGTGCTGAAAATAATTCAACGGATTCGTAGCATTATCTGCTATAGGCAATCATGACACCCCGTTGCAAATAGCAGTAACTTTGCATTGCCAAGTGAGCCGTGCTTGACACGGCCCAATGGATTTACTTTCACATATAATAATAATTCCTAAGTAGATGATAATGAAGACTTACAGCGGGAATAAAACAATGAGGCGACTACCCCGCGAGCCTCCTGTTTCCCACGAGCAAACCAGATCGCGGCTAATTGTAAAAAAAGGAAAAATATTGTCCCCCACTATGATAGAGGGGGCCCGGGACCTTAGGTATTGAGAATTGTCAAACCACGTTCCGGCAAGTGAAAGATGCCCCCTCTTGCTCAATTCATCCAAGAGGGGGTTATTTTTTAATATGACCAAGAGAACAGACAACAGCCATAGTATCGGTTATCTTCTAAACTGTTCCCCCAAGAGTTATTACTAATACCTGCATCATACTTTCATAATATCGTCGGTGTGTCATAACCCAACTATATTCAAGACGGTGTGTCATAAATCAACTTTATTCAACATAACCGCCCGTTGGGCGGGAAATTAAACAAATTAAATTTAAAATCAAGCATTTTATTTAAGGAATATGTAATTATAATTTAAAATTTGCTTAATTTCCCGTGCGTTAGCACGGTTAAGTTCAGAGTCAGAATTATGACACACCGTCTTGAAAAGAGCCAGAATTATGACACACCGACTTCGTTTAAATCACTAGTTGACAGACTACTCGAAGATGGGGGTGCCGATGCAGGCGTTGGGCGCCTGGACGTGGAGCATGGCACAGACGGTGGCGGCGATGTCGGTCATGTGGGTGAGGCGCGAGGTCTCGCCGGGAGTGATGTGCCACCCCAAGAAGATGAGGGGGATGTGAGAGTCGCTTTGACTCCACGTGCCGTGGTTAGAGCCGGCCCACTCGGTTTTGCCGGCATACACGCCTGTGCGGGGCACGACATAGATCTCGCCGCTGCGCTCGGGGAAGTAGCCCAACTTGATGCGTTCCTTGAGGATGGTGGGGATGGGATAACTGTCGATGTTGGCGACGTCGATGGCCCATTGGATCTCCTCGGGCTGCTCCAGCGCCTTGCAGGCCGCACGCATCACCTCGTCATAGTCAAGGTGGGTGGCGGCGATGAGTTCGTGGTCGAGGTAGAAGGTGTATTCCATCTCTTCTTTGAGCAACTTTTTCACACCAAACTGCTTTTCCAACAAGGCATTAGCGGCAATGAGGGCATCGGGGTTGTGCCAGCATCCGCTGGGCAAGCCGTGAGCCGTCATGCGGGGATAACTGTGGGTACCACCATGGTCGGCAGTGAGGAAGAGCAGGTAGTTGCCACGTCCGATGCGCTCATCCAGCACCTGAATGAAGTGGGCAATCTCGCGGTCGAGCTGCCAATAGATGGAATCGACCTTGGGCGAGTGGCTACCGTAGTAGTGGGCGCACATGTCGGTGTTGGAGACGCTAATGGTGAGCATGTCGGTCACGTCACCATGCCCCAACCCCTCGTTGATGAGGGCCTGCTCGGCGAGGGCGAAGGTCATGGTGGTGCCTAACGGCAGATTGTTGAGGTCTGAAGCCAGTTCGCCTCGACGCTTCTTGTTGAAGTCGCTGACCCAGCGTGGCAATCGGTTCATGTAGTAGGTGCTGGTGACAAACGACGCACTGCCCTTATCGTACCAGTAGGCACCGATGGGATGATGCCCTGAGGGAAGGATGGCGGCGCGGTCCTTGAGGGCGATGCCCACGGTGCGGCTCTTGAAATCGGTGGCAAGCTGCAGCTGGTCGGCAATGGTGGTGGTGACAAGGTTACGCGGCGACTTGCCTCGTGTGTTGTCATTACCCCCCACCCCACGCTCTGTGTCGTCTTGCACGCTGGTCACGTTCTTGCCGTGAAGCATGAAATTGTTGCCGGCGATGCCGTGAAAGGCGGGTGTCGTCCCCGTGTAGATGGTGGCGTGCCCGGCGGCAGTCACCGTGGGCACATAGTCGATAATGGTGTTATTACACCGGTAACCGTCGGTGAGCAGGGTCTTGAAACCGCCCTCGCCCCACTGGTAATTATAAAGGTAGTCCCAGCGCATCTGGTCCACAACAAGGCCCACAACCAACTTGGGCCTCTCCACCTGAGCCGCCGCACACAACGCCACGACAGCCATCACAACAACCAAAAATCTCTTCATTCTCTCCATTATACTACAATTTTTATTTTAACGACAAGAAAGACAAAAAAAACAATTATTGAAATCAGACATGACAATTAATCATCTGAGATACCTATATTTATGGATGATATGACCATCAACTGCAAGAATCTCTTGTTGATCTTTATCAAAGAAATAACGTTCGATTACAGCATTCTTGGGAGCAAAATTCACAAGAATACCGCAAGGGTGCTTGAGTAATCTCATATAGTTAAAGAGTTGCGCCCGCATATTGCTATTGAATTCATCAACTGATTTGCACTCAATTATGACGTCTCCCTTACACAAAAAGTCTATCCGAAATGTTGCCTGCATCGGTTTATTATGGTAAAAGGGATGAATTGTCAGTTCTCGAGTAAATGCTACATCTTGCTCTGATAGCTGCATTTGTAACCCTTCTTGGTAACAAGACTCATTCAAACCAGCACCTAACTCCTTATGGACCTCATATATAGCCCCTATGATGTCATAAATATGTTCTTTTAGCTGTAATAAATCAAGCATATTATTTTTGTCATCTTGATTAATAATTGTTTTTGTTGTCTTTGTTGTCGTTTATTTTTTTGTTGTCTTTCTTGTCGTTAAATTTATTATTTCTTGTCGTTTAGTATCAGGGGATTGTTGTAAAGAATTAGGGGTGGCGGGTGGTGCCGCGCAGGACGAGGCGGGTCCTGACGATGCGTTTCTCGGCGTGGTCGCGGGGGAGGGTGCCTTCTACCAGGCCGATGAGGATGTCGGCCGCCTCCTTGCCCACCTGGGTGCCGCGCTGCTCGACGGTCGTCAGCATCGGGTCACACACCGTGGCGCGGAAACCGTTGGTGAAGCCGCAGATGCTCACCTGGTCAGGGACAACATATCCCAGCCGCTTGACCACCGAGAGGATGCCGATTGCCGTCTCGTCGTTGACCGCGAAGAAGGCGTCGGGCGGGTTCTCCATCTGCATCATGGCAGGGGTGATGCGTTCGGCGTCGGCGCGGTTGTCACAGATGCGCACTAGCGCCTCGTCGACCTGCAGCCCGTGTTTGTAGAGCGCATCGCGATATCCGTTAAAGCGGTTCTTGGCGATGACCATATTCATCGACGCGCCATAGAAGGCGATGCGGCGGCAGCCCGTCTCGGCAAGGTGGGAGACGGCGTTCATCGTCCCCTGGTAGTCGTCCACCACCACCCTGCTGGCGTTTATCGCGGGGCAGATGCGGTCATAGAACACCAACGGCACGCCTGCCGACTCCAGACGCTCGAAGTGGTCATAACGCTCGGTGTCCTTGGCCTGGGAAACGATGACCCCACACACCTTGTTCTTGAGCATCTCACCACAGATTTGCACTTCACGCTCATAGTTCTCGTTGCTCTTGGCCACAATCAAGTGATAGCCGCGTGCCGAAGCCTCGCTCTCGATGCCGTCAAGGATGGATGAGAAATAGTAGTGAACCATCTCGGGCATGATCACTCCGATGGCGCGCGACGGGTTGCGGCGGCTGTGGCGCAGCTGCTCGGCAATCACGTTAGGGAAATAATTGTGCTCACGCGCAAATTGCTGGATGGCCCGACGCCGCTCACGCGAGATACTGGGACTGTCACTGAGCGCCCGTGACACTGTAGCCACCGACACGCCCATCTCGCGGGCGATGTCCTTCATCGTCATTTGTCTATTGTCATTCATTGCGTTTGAACTTCACTTGATTTGGTAATTAGTGTTGGAATAAGATGAAATCTTCAAGATTTCACGGCGAAGATATAACTAAAAAACGAATTGCGCAAACGATTGCATTTATTTCTTGAAAAATTTAACATTATAAAAAAAGTAAAATCATTTTAAAAATGTTATTTTTGCCTTGTTATAAAAGCCTTAAAAAGGTGTGAAATAACCAAATTTGAGGTTTTGCGCTGCGGCAACAAAGGATTATGCCAACTGCTAAAATATTGATTACCAAAATAATATTAACTTTAAAAATTTAAAAATGAAGCAGGTAAACATCAGAATTCCTATTAGGATTCTAACCCTCGTGATGGGACTTTTCCTGTCGCTGGGCGCCTATGCACAGATTACTGTGAATGGCCTTGTGAAGGATGCTACCGGCGAACCTGTCATCGGTGCGAGTGTTCGCATCGTCGGCACCACACAGGGCACTGTTACCGACTTTGACGGTAACTTCACCCTCGAAGGCGTGCCCAAGGGCGCCAAGCTCCAAATTTCGTCTGTTGGTTACGACACCCAGGAGGTGACGGCAGCCAGCGAAGTTATCGTCACCCTCGCCGAGAACACCAAGATGCTCGAAAGTCTGGTGGTCATCGGTTACGGTGTAGTCAAGAAAAACGACTTGACCGGTTCGGTAACGGCTCTCAAGCCCGATGCCAAGAACAAGGGTGTCGTTGTGAGCGCTCAAGACATGCTGAGCGGTAAGGTCGCCGGTGTGAGCGTCACCAGCGGTGACGGTAGCCCCGGTGGCGGTTCCACCATCCGCATCCGCGGTGGTTCGTCACTGAACGCCAGCAACAACCCGCTGATTGTTATCGACGGTATCGCCATGGATAACAACGGCGTGAGCGGTCTGTCCAACCCCCTGTCACTGGTCAACCCCCAGGACATCGAGAGCTTCAACGTGTTGAAGGACGCATCGGCCACCGCCATCTACGGTAGCCGTGGTTCTAACGGTGTCATCATCATCACCACCAAGAAGGGCCGTCGCGGCCAGCGTCCCCAGGTAGCCTACAACGGTAGTGTGACCTTGAGCATGAAGAAGAGTACCATCGACGTGATGGACGGTGACGAGTACCGTGCCTTCGTGAAGGATATCTTCGCCGGTGACACCCGTGAGGAGACCGCCTTGTCGCTGCTGGGCAACGCCAACACCGACTGGCAGAACGAGATTTATCGCACCGCCTTGAGTCACGACCACAACGTGACGCTGGCCGGTTCGGTTAAGGACTTCCTGCCCTACCGTTTGTCGGTAGGTTACACTGACCAGCAGGGTATCCTCAAGACCTCGGACTTCAAACGTGTCACCACGGCGTTGAACCTGAATCCCTCGTTCTTTGAGGACCACCTGACGCTGAACCTGAACGGTAAGCTGGCGTGGACCAAGTCACGCTGGGCCGACACTGGTGCTGTGGGCAATGCCGTGCGCATGGACCCGACACAGCCCATCTATTCCAATGACCCGATGTATAGTGTTGTGGGCGGTTACTTTGACTGGCTGCAGTTGAACCCCACCGATCCCGGTTGGGGCGAGTACACCAAGAACGGCAACGCTCCCTACAACCCCGTCGCTATGCTCGACAACCATGACAACACGGGTTGGTCACACGCCTTCATCGGCACTGCCGACATCGACTACAAGGTTCACGGTTTTGAGGATTTGAGGCTCCACCTCACCTTGGGTGGTGACTTCACTGGCGGCCACGGCCACAACATCAGTGCCAACGTCTCCAACACCTCTAACTACTACGGCAACAACAGTTACTACACGCAGACCAAGGAGAACTTGCAGCTGAGCACCTATGCCCAGTACTTCAAGGACTTCAACGACATGCATCACTTCGACATCATGGCCGGTTACGAGTGGCAGCACAACTGGCGCAAGGAGTACAACGAGTCATGGGGCACCTATCCCGGCAACTCTTCGCTGGTCTTCACTGATAAGGATGCCGAAAAAGAAGGTGCCCTCTCAGGAGGCCCTGGCCAGTGGATTCCCAGTTACAACTACCACATCGGCGATCCCAAGGCCGGTATGATTTACGGCGACGGCATCTACATGCAGCAGAACGGTTTGGGTTACCGCACCGAGAACTACCTGGTATCGTTCTTTGGCCGTACCAACTACACCTATGCCAACCGTTACCTGTTGACCTTCACCCTGCGTTACGACGGTTCGTCCCGCTTCAAGAAGCACTGGGCACTGTTCCCGTCGGCAGCCCTGGCATGGAAGATCAACGAGGAAGACTTCATGAAGGGTGGCCCCTTCAGCGACCTGAAACTGCGCCTCGGTTGGGGTAAGACCGGTCAGCAGGAAGGCATCGGTGACTACAACTACTTCAACAACTACGTGATCAGCAACGGTAGCGTGGGATCATTCTACGACCTGGTTGGTGACGGCTCCAAGGCCAAGCCCAACGTTTATAACCCCGAGCTCAAGTGGGAGACCACCACGACGACCAACATCGGTATTGACTGGGGTATCATGAACCAGCGCCTGAGCGGTAGCATCGATTGGTACTATCGCAAGACCACCGACCTGTTGAACTGGACCGCCTTCTCGGCACTGACCAGCTTCAAGAACGCCTTCTTCAAGAACATCGGTTCGCTGCGCAACACCGGTATCGAGTTCTCACTGAACTGGAAGGCCATCTCCACCACTGACCTGTTGTGGAACATCGACTACAACTTGACCTACAACAGCAACGAGATCACCGAGTTGCTCGACAAGGATCCCACCTTCAAGGTAATGACTGGCGGCATCGGCATCAACGGTAACGTCCAGGCTCACGCCGTGGGACATCCCGCCAGCAGCTTCTACGTACTGCAGCAGGTTTATGACGTGAACGGCAAGCCCATCGAGGGTCAGGTCGTTGACCGCAACGGTGACGGTGTCATCAGTGAAGATGACAAGTACTTCTACAAGTCACCGCACGCTCCCGTGACCATGGGTCTGGCATCGCGTCTGGACTGGAAGAACTGGGACTTTGGCTTCAGCCTGCGTGCCAGCATCGGCAACTACATGTACAACAACGTGATGCAGGGTTACCACAACACCAGTTCCGCATCTGTACTCGAGGCCGTTTCGGGTTTCTACCTGAACAACCGTCCCGTGAAGTCGGTAGAGCTGGGTTGGCAGACTTATGACAACAACTCCATCATGACCGACTATTGGGTACAGAACGCCTCGTTCCTGAAGTGTGACAACATCACGCTGGGTTACAGCTTCGGCGGCCTGTTCAAGCGCAACAGCTACGACGGCGTCAGCGGACGTGTCTATGCTACCGCCAGCAACGTGTTCTGCATCACCAAGTATGACGGTATCGATCCCGAGATCTTCGGCGGTATCGGTGGTGACATCTTCCCCCGTCCCATTTCGTTCATCCTTGGTTTGAGTCTGAACTTCTGATTACGTTGACAGATTATAACTAATTTTTCATCAGAGATACGACAATGAATAAGTTTTTCAAATATATACAATGTGCAGTTGCCGCCATGTTGATGGTCGGAGGTCTGTCCTCCTGTATCAACGACCTGGACGTCGAGCCTATCGACCCCGCGCTGAAGAGCGACGTGACTGTTGAGCAGATGTTCAACAAGTGCTACTCGGTGTTTGCCACCTCGGGCAACAACGGCGGTGACGACAATGTTGACGTCGATGGTTTGGACGGCGGTTTCCAGCACAAGTTCCGCCAGATGTGGAACTCCAACGAGTTGACCACCGACGAGGCCATCTGCGGCTGGGGCGACACCGGTATTCCCGAGTATTGCCACAACACCTATGACGCCAGCCACCCGATGCTGCGCGGTTACTACTACGGTCTGTGTATCGGCATCACCTTCTGCAACCATTATATGGAGAAGTTTGCCGACCATGACGCCACGATGACTGCCGAGATTCGCTTCCTGCGTGCCTTCCAGTACTTCCTGTTGACCGACGCCTTTGGCAACATTCCCTTCTCAACCGTCATCTCGGGTGAGGATCCTGAACAGTTGCCCCGCGCCGAGGTTTGCCAATTCATCGAGCAAGAATTGCTCGACATCATTGGAGAAGGCAGTGGTGATCAAATCCTTAACGATCCTGCTCCCAAGAAGTATGGCCAGGAAGGTTATGGCCGTGTTGACAAGGCTGCTGCTTGGATGCTGCTGGCCCGTCTGTACCTGAACTGGGAAGTCTATACCGGCACTGCACGCTGGCAAGATGCCGCCGACTATGCCGAGAAGGTCATTAACTCGGCCTACAAACTGCACACCGATGGTTATGCTGGCGTGGGCGTTGACGGTATCTATCGCGAGTACACAGCCTATCAGATGCTGTTCATGGGTGATAACAGCACCAACGGCGCTACTGAAGAGGCCCTGTTCCCCGTTATTCAGGACGGTCAGCGCACCACCTCGTGGGGCGGTACCAACTTCCTGATTTGCTCCACCGTGGACGCCGACTGCCATCCCAACATGTATGACGCCAGTGAGGTGAACGGCTTGTATGACAACAGCACCTGGGGTGGCAACCGTGCCCGTCCCGAGTTGATCAGGCAGTTCTTCCCCAACGATGACGCTCCCGAGGCTCACGCCTATGAGGTATATGAGGCTGCTGGCGACGACCGCGCTCTGTTTGAGACCGCTGGTCGCCACCTGAATGTGGAGAATGAGTCAGACTTCACCTATGGCTATGCCATCGTCAAGTTCAACAACTTCAAGTGTGACGGCAGCACGGGCAAGAGCATTACCTTTGCCGACTCCCACCTGTTCTACATGCGCAAGGCTGAGGCCTATCTGACCTATGCCGAGGCAATGGCCCGCATGGGTAACACCGATGCGGCTAAGGACGCCATCAACATCCTGCGCCGTCGTGCTCACGCCACCGATTTGCGTAGCGTGACGCTCGACCAGATCCTGTCGGAGTGGAGCCGCGAGTTCTACTTCGAGGGCCGTCGCCGCATGGATTTGATCCGCTTTGGCAAGTTTGGCGGCAACAACGATTACCTGTGGCAGTGGAAGGGTGGCGCCTACGAGGGTCGTCCCTTCTCGGCCGATCGCAATGTGTTTGCCATCCCCAACGATGACCTGATTGCCAATCCCAAGCTGAAACAGAATCCGGGTTATTGATGTGCTACAGTAATGTCTAACATTAATTAAAGACAACAAGAACATGAAAAAGATATTTATATCATCACTGATGCTGTTGAGCATGGCGATTGTGTTCACGTCGTGTGAGAGTGACCGCGATTCCAACCCCACGCTGATTCAACCCACCGGGTTCACGCTCAACAACCCTGTTCAAAACAATGTTGACCTGGCTTACTCCACTTCGATACCCTTCACCTGGTCGCACCCCGACTATGGTGGCTGGCCTGCTGCTGTGGACTATCAGTTTGAGGTGTCTCCCACCAATGACTGGTCTGTTTCGGTTGCCGACGCCAAGGCCGACGAGAGCCTGGTGCCCACCTATGACATCATCAAGTCAGTCTTCGCTTCCTGCTCTGGTGAGCTCAATGCCGTGGATCTTGCCAAGGCCATCGTGAGAATCGAGCAGTGGGACGAGGAGAGTGTGATTCCCGAGGACATGACCATCTGGCTGCGCCTGAGCGCTTCGACTCCCGGCGCCACCACCATCCACTCCAATCCTGTGAGCCTCACCGTGAAGCCCTACTACATCAACGCTTCGGAGGTTTACGACATTTGGTACATGGTGGGTAACTGCATCGGCAGCAAGGAATGGGCTAATGATGCTACCGGTATTGGTGTCGGCCTTATCCCGACGTATCCTGCTTACGATACCGACGGCTCCTTCATGGCAGGCTCGATGTATGTGGGCTACTTCCCCGAGGGTGGCCAATTCAAGTTCGTGCATGTGCCCGGTAGCTGGGATGAACAGCTCACCTTCACCAATGTGAAGAATCCTGGCACCTTCCTGTCTGATGAGGATGGCGACAACCACAACATCGGCATCAAGGAGTCTGGTTACTACATGATATTGATTAACGGCGATGGCGATATCACTATCCAGAAGTATGAGAAGGAAGCCACCGTCTATGACATGATTACCTTGCCTGGTGATTATCAGGAATGGAAGGTTGAGGACAATGCGATGACGCCTGTCAGCACGATGGATAACCTCATCAACCACGACTGGTTTGTTGAACAGACCTTTGCCGAGGATGGTGGAGTCAAGTTCGCTGCTAACGGCGGTTGGGACATGAGTTGGGGCAATGCCACCGACTTCCCCTATGGTCTTGGCAACCAGAACAGTGATAACAACATCAAGGTTCCCGCAGGCACGTACTACATCATGTTCAACGACATTATGGGTACTTACACCTTTATCCCCAAGCAGAGTAATTAATAACAAGCTTTTAGCTTTTAGCAATTAGCCGATAGCAGGCAACGGCATTGCAAGCTAAAGACTAAGCGCTAAAAGCTAAGAGCTAAAAACTAAGACTAAAGAAAATGAAGAAGTTTTTATATATCGCAGCAATGGCCCTGTTACTGGCCGGATGTAGCGAAGACTACAAGGACTGGGCAGAGCCTCAAGTCAACCCCCAGGGCGCAGACATTGTTTTCGGTTCTGCTACCGCCAGCGAGGTTGGACTGATTGACTATGCACAGATCCCTGCAGGCACCGAGACTGTGAAGGTGTGCGACATGACAATTCCAGGCACGTCGGACACGACTTACCATGCCGAGACCTACATCCTGCTCGATGGCGAGACCTATGTCATCAGCAACGATGGATACATGGATGCCAACGAGCTGAACCAGTATGTCGTTGACCATTATGGCCGCGCAATGGAGCAGCGTGACATTCCCGCCCGCATCAAGTGGGTGATGACCAATGGCAAGACGGCCACCACGATGACCAGCGACGAGTTTAAGGTTCACGTCATCCTTGCTCCGCTCACCATTCCCGACCTGTGGTACCTGGTAGGTTCCGGTTTCGGCGATGGCAAGTGGACCAACAAGGGCATGGAGAGTGTCGGCGTATCGATGACGCCCATGTACGGCACACCTGGTTCACTCAACATCTTGAAGTGGGTGGGTTATCTTTCAGCCCGCAATACGTTCAAAATTATCCACACTCCTGGTCAGAGCGAGCAGCTCAGTATGGTTGACGGTGTCATCGCCCACAACGATGGCGCCGGCGGCAACATCCGTATTACCGAATCCGGTTACTATGAGATTACGGTCAACTCCGACACTTATGAAGTGACTGTCGAGAAGGTGGACATCGCCCCTGGTGTATATACTATGATTGGTATGCCTGGCAATTATCAGGGCTGGAATCCTGCCGAGAACTTGATGACGGCAGTGAACACCAAGAACGAGAACCACGACTGGATTGTGAAGGACTTTGTAATCACCGAGTCCACCACGCTCAAGTTTGCCGCCGACGGCACTTGGGATGTGAACTGGGGTGCTGGCGCTGCCTTCCCCGTGGGCGAAGGTGTGCAGAACGGAAATGACATTCCTGTCCCCCCCGGCACCTACACCGTGATGTTCAACGACATCCTGGGCTACTACTACTTCATGGAGCAGGAGCAGTAACACCTGTTTACTGAGTTTTCAGTTGTCAGTTTTCGGTTACCAGCGGCATTAACGCTCAACTTAAAACTGAGAACTGACAACTGAAGACTTCATTAAAATTGAATCACATTTTTTATTCACATTATTAATTTATAAATTCTTAAAACACTATTATGAAGAAAATCTTTACGCTTATCGCTATGACAGCGCTTGCACTGTCGATGCAGGCCGGCATGTACATTGTCGGCGGTGCTCCCTTTGGTGAATGGAACACCAGTGACGGTATGGAGATGAACGACAATGGTGACGGCACCTACAGCCTCACCGTTGAGCTCAGCGGTACCATCTGGTTTGTATTTGCTGACAACTTGACTGAGAACCCTGGTGAATGGGACTTGTTCAACGGCGAGTATCGCTATGGCCCCACCACCGGTAGTGACCAGGTGGTAACCCTGGGTGAGTACGTCGCAACCCAGAAGCAGGGCAACGGCAGCGGCGCTTATCAGCTCGCTTGCGGTTCTGAACCCACTATGTTTACTTTCACCTTCGACACCGAGAACATGGAGTTCATCGTCGAAGGTAATGCTCACGTTGACGATCCCTGGACCTATGTCACTGTAGCCGGTACCCCCGCTGCCATCTTTGGCACTGAGTGGGATCCCAGCAACAGGGATAATGACATGGTGAAGAACGCTGATGGTATCTACGTGTTCGACCGTTATGACGTCGAGCTCCCCGAGACCACGATCATGTTCAAGGTTGTTTCCAACCATGACTGGGGTCTGGCATGTCCCGCTGAGGACTATATGTGTTATGTTGAGGGCGGTCTCTATGACATCCACATCACCTTCAACGTCGAGACCGAAGAGGTGAACTGCATTGCTGAACTCAAGGGTGAGCCCCTGCCTCCCGATCCCATCGAGGCTATGTACATCCTGGGTGAGGTGAACGGCATGGGCTGGGCACCCAACATGGGTGTTGCCATGACCACCGAGGACAAGGTTCACTACACCGCTCAGGTTGAGGGCACCGGTACCAACAAGGACGAGGGTGACGACACCGAGTACAGCTTCTTCTCCTTCACCAGCAAGCTCGCTGAGAACGCTGACGATTGGGGCGCTATCACCAGCAGCCGTCTGGGCGCCATCGAGAATGCCTACCTCGTTAACGAGGACATGATGGGCATGGACATGATGCTGCAGAAGGGCGACAACAGCTTCAAGGTAGCTTCTCACAAGAAGTACAACATCAACGTTGACGTTGAGAACATGCTCGTCAATATCTCTCAGGTAAGTGACGGCGTTGACGAGCTGGCTGCTGGCAAGACCGTTGCTGGCGTTAGCTACTACAACGTGATGGGTCAGGAGATGAGCCAGGCCAACGGCGTAACCATCGTTGTTACCCGTTATACCGACGGCAGCATGAGCACCAGCAAGGTGATCAAGTAATCCTGTAACACCAAACAACTATCCTAACGGGGATGCGCCTCACGTGTGGCGCATCCCCGCTTTGTTTAGCCTGCAAACGATTGCACGATGATTTTTTCAAGAGAAAAAGTGGCAAAGGGTTTGGTATTGAGGATTTTTACTATATTTGCGATAAGAATAACAATCAGAACTAAAACACTATCACTATGAAGAAAATTATCACAACCGCATTCGTTGCTATGCTGCCCTTGCTGATGCTGGCACAGGGCTGGCCTGCCAACTACAAAGGCGTGATGCTGCAAGGATTCTACTGGGACTCCTTCAACGACAGCAAATGGGCCGTACTGGAATCCCAGGCCGATGAGTTTGCCGAGTTTTTCCAGCTCGTGTGGATTCCGCAGAGCGCCAATTGTGGCGGCACCTCGATGGGCTATGACGACAAGTACTGGTTCACCAACTACAATAGCTCCTTTGGCAACAAAACGCAGCTCACCTCGATGATCAACACCTTTAAGTCAAAAGGCATCGGCACCATCGCCGACGTGGTCATCAATCACCGCAAGAATGCCTCAAACTGGGTGGACTTCCCGGCTGAGACCTACAAAGGGGTGACCTATCAGCTCAAATCGACCGACATCTGCAAGAATGATGACGGCGGCGAGACATTGAAGTGGGCCACCAGCCGCGGTTACCAGTTGAGCAACAACAACGACACCGGCGAGGACTGGGGCGGCATGCGCGACCTGGACCACAAGAGCGAGAATGTGCAGACCAACGTCAAGGCCTACCTGAAGATGCTGCTCGAGGACCTGGGCTATGCCGGATTCCGCTACGACATGACCAAGGGCTACTCCGCCTCGTTCACGGGCATGTATAACGCCTACTCACAGCCCACCTACTCGGTGGGTGAGTATTGGGACGGCAACCCCACCGCCGTCAAGAACTGGATTGACGGCACCAAGGTTGACGACGTGGTGCAAAGCGCCGCCTTTGACTTCCCCTTCCGTTATGTGGTGCGTGACGCTGCCAACGGCAACAGCTGGAGTAAGCTCTCATCCAATGGCAAGACGCTGAACCAGATGGCCGGTTATAAGCGTTATTCAATCACCTTTATCGAGAATCACGACACGCAGTACCGCGACGCCAACAATCAGAACGACCCCATCCGCCTCAACGTCGAGGCCGGCAATGCTTTCCTGATGATTATGCCCGGCACGCCTTGTGTATTCCTCAAGCACTGGATGAGCTACAAGGAGGCCATCAAGCAGATGATCTATGTGCGTCAGCTGGCGGGCATCCACAACATGAGCACCAGCCAAGTATTTAAAGTCAGCTCTATCGACAACTACTACGTGCACCTGACCATCGGCACCAACGGCACCGCCCTTGCCGCTATGGGTAGCACCAAATATGCCATCCCCGACACCTACGTCGAGGTGGTGAGCGGTACCAACTACCGTTTGGCGCTGAGCAAGACGACCGAGACGGCATGGGCCAGCAAGCCCAGTGGCGAGTATTCCGGCAAGCAGAGCATCAAACTCACCGCCGTGAGCCAGAGTGACAATGCACAGCTCGTCTATACCCTTGACGGCAGCGAGCCTACCGCCAGCAACGGCACCGTCGTTGCCAACGGCGGCAGCGTCAACATCGACAAGAGCTGCACCATGAAGGCAGGTCTGCTGATTAACGGTGCCGTGACCGGTGTCATCACCCGCCACTACACCATCGGCGCCGACGACGGCTTTGTCCCCTACGAGATTACCGTTTATCTCAAGGACCCGACCGTTGCCCCCAACAACTGGCCCCGCGTGAACTTCTACAGCTGGGACAGCAGCGAAAATCCCATGAACGGCGGCTGGCCCGGCGAGACCATCACCGATGTCAAGGAGGTTGACGGCATGAAGTTCTACTATCAGACCTACCAGATCACCAAGAAGGACTACTACATGAACTTCGTCTTCAACCAGGGCGGCACCACTGCCGGTGAGCACCAGACCGTGGATGTCTCCAATGTGAAGAAGACCAGCGTGTTTGAAATCGCAACGCAGACCAACCAGTATGAGGTCAACGACGTGACCGACATCTATCTGCCCCTGCTCAACGGCCTCAACGGCGACGTGAACGGCGACAACGCGGTGAACATCAGCGACGTGAATCTCGTCATCAACATGATTCTCTCGGGCAATGGCACCACTGCAGGTGATGTGAATGGTGACGGCACCATCAACATCGGCGATATTAACTATATCATCAATGTGATTCTTGCTGGAGCATAACCTGGAAACGGAATGAGAAATATCTTCAAGCAACTGTTTTTGGCATTGGCACTGACCACACTCAGTGCCAATGCCGCTGTGACAGGCGATGTGAACGGCGACGGTTCCGTCAACATCAGCGACGTCAACTATATCATCAACCTTATCCTCGAGGGCGAGTATGGCACTCAGGCCGATTTAAACCATGACGGCACAGTCAACATCAGTGACCTCAACACAATCATCGGCATCATCCTGGGCGACGTGCCTCAAGAGGAGGAGCCCGCACGGCTCGTGGGTGGCGACATCTCGATGCTGACCAAATATGAGGCTCACTACAAGATGGCGCGCGAGCGTTACAACATCAGCAACGTGGGCTACTATGACAACAGCGGAACGCGCATCGATGAACTGATTTCCTGGCTCAAAGGGCAAGGATGGAACGCTGCGCGTGTGCGACTGTTCGTCAACCCCGAGAACGCCAGCCACGAACACATGGAGCAGGGCGTCATCCAGAATCTGGACACCGTCAAGGTGCTGGGACGGCGCATCAAGGAGGCTGGCATGAAGTTCATGCTCGACTTCCACTACAGTGACACGTGGGCCGACCCCGCTTCACAGTACACGCCTGCCGCATGGGCCTCGCTCGACGACGATGCCCTGGTTCAACAGGTATATGAATACACGCGCGACTGCCTGCGCGCCCTCAAGGAGGCTGGTGCCACGCCCGACTATATCCAGACGGGCAACGAGATCAGCTACGGCATGCTGTGGGGACCCGTGGGCACTCCGAAGGATCAGCTCATACAATGCTTCTCGAACAGCAGCGAGGCCAACTGGGCACGTTTTGCCCGCTTGCTGACGGCCGCCGGCAATGCCTGCCGTGAGGAATGCCCCGACGCAAGAATCATCCTCCACACCGAGCGTGTGCCCCGTCCAAGCACCCTCCAGGGGTTCTACAACTACATGAAGAACCACGATGTGGACTATGACATCATCGGGTTGAGCTATTATCCATACTACCACGGCCTGCTGAACGTGCTGAACACCGCCCTGCGTACCCTCCAGGCCTCCTACCCCGACAAGGACGTGATGATTGTAGAGACCGGCTACAGCTATGAGTACGATATGGGAGGTTCAGTTGACTGCTCATCGACCTGGCCAATCTCACAACAAGGCCAGCGCCAATTCACCATCGACCTGATCAATAAACTCAAGGAGTTTGACAACGTCAAGGGCTTGTTCTGGTGGTTCCCCGAAGCCAATGAGTATGGTTTGGGAGGCAGCAACTGGAGCACGCTCCACGTCAATGCCAATTGGTATAACGCCGGACTGTGGAACCACAAGTCAGGCAGGGCATTGCCCGCACTGTCGGAACTCAAGAACTTCGTGGAATAAAAATCTATCCTATCATAAACAAGAGGCGGGACCAGAAGATCAAATCTCCAGGTCCCGCCCATTCTATTAACCCTTAAAACCGCCCACTTAGGGCTTTTGGCACTTGATGCTGATGAAGCGGCGTTTCTCGTCATGGCGGGTATTGATGTTGACAAAACCCGCTACGGTAAGGGCGCTTACCAGCTCGTCAATATTGTAAATGCGCAACATACCGATCACACGTTCGAGCCTGCGGTCATTTTCGGCCAGTCCATCGAGCTCGTTGGCAATCAAGAAGGTGCCTCCGGGTTTGAGCACACGCAGGACCTCGATGAAGCAAGCGGTGATGCCTGACCAGTAATAAACCGTCTCAAACGCTGTAGCCAGGTCAAAGGACTCCTTGGGCAAAGGCATCTGGTTGGCATTGCCACCCACCACAAAGCACCTGCCGCCGCTGACGGCAGCCGCATTCACGTCACGCGTCAAGTCAAGGGCGTGATGCGAGATATCAAGACCGGTCACCACGCTCTTAGGGAACATGTCGAGCATCCGTTGGATGTTGGCACCGCCGCCACACCCGATGTCCAGGATATGGGAGAAATTGCCCTCCTGTATCTCGGGAAAGGCCCATTCGGGCAAGGCGGCATGTTTCTTGCCGTTCATCTTCTTCAATGCCCGTTTGCCCCAAAAGCGCGTCGGGAATCGACCTCGATTGTAATATCTGTGAAAACTGCTCATTATTGCCCAATCGTCATTCTTTGACAGCGCAAATATAGTAACAATCTATCAACTATGCAATATCCAGCACATTAAATCTTAATATAATCGTCTTACAGACAATCAGAAGTCAAGCACAAGCACCCCACGCGGTGGCAGGTTGATTACGCCATCGGCAAGGCTGACGCGTGCTCCAGTGGGCACATCGCGGGCAACTGTGGCGCCTGCAAACACCTCGCTGTAGCGGTCCAGCTTCATCTGGCGCTCACTGGTCGTACCATTGATGATGGTCACGGCATGACGCCCCTTGAACGTGCGGGCGACGACATAGATGCCATCCTTGGGGATAAACTGCGTCATCTTGCCCTCAATAATGACCTTGTTACCCTGGCGCCAATGCAACAGCGCACTCAGCCAGTTGAACATGTCATTCTGGGCAGGGGTGCGGCCCTCGGGTGTGAAGGCATTCTTCGGGTCGCCGGGGAAGCCTCCGGGGAAGTCTTTGCGCACGTTGCCATCGGTCACCTCCTTGGTGCCGTTCATCAGAATTTCAGTACCGTAATAGAGTTGCGGGATGCGCTTGATGGTGAGCAGCAGGGCAAGAGCCTGCTTCAAGGCGGCGACATCCTGCCCATTGCGCAGGAAACGGTCGGTGTCATGGTTCTCGATAAAGGCCATCACACTCTCGGGATTGGGATACAGATAATCGAGGCACAGGCTGTTATAGACGCGGTTATAGCCACGCCACCAGCCGTCGGTTTCCTCGTGCTTGGCGCTGTCAATCTTCTCATAGAAGGAGAAGTCCATCACCGTGGGCAGGTAACTCTCGGGCTTGCCCATCTTGTTGCCGCGCTGCCAGGCGGCGGTATAGGCAGGATTCTCGACCCATGTCTCCCCCACTACGTTGAAGTTGGGATACTCCACATTGAGGCGCTTCATCCAGCGGGCCATCGCGTCGGCGTAGGCATAGGGATAGGTGTCCATGCGGATGCCGTCAATGCCCACAGTCTCAATCCACCAGATGCTGTTCTGAATCAGGTAGTTCATCACATGCACGTTGTGGTGATTGAGGTCAGGCATCGAGCGGACGAACCAGCCTTCGACGGTCTCCTTGAGGTCCACTTCGCTGGCATAAGGATCCATCACGGGGGTGAGCTTGTAGCTCGTCTGCAGGTAGTTGTTCTTGTAGTCGGGCTGGTTGAACCAGTCATGGGCAGGCATATCCTTCAACCAGGGGTGATAATCGCCACAGTGGTTGAAAATCATGTCCATCACCACCTTGAGGCCACGGCTGTGTGCTTCATCGCACAGGCGACGGTACTCCTCGTTAGTGCCGAAGCGCGGGTCCACGCGGTAATAGTTGGTCGTGGCATAGCCGTGATAGGTCGAGTGGCGGTGGCCATCGGGCGAATTGTTCTCCAGCACGGGGGTGAACCACAAGGCGGTCACGCCCAACTGGGTGAAATAATCCAAGTGCTGGCGTATGCCCTCGATGTCGCCACCATGGCGCAGGCTCGGCTCGGTACGGTCATTTTTGTAAGCCTCCATGCCCGCAATCTGGTTGTTGGCCGGGTTGCCGTCGGCAAAACGGTCGGGCATGAGCATATAGAGCACATCGGCATTGGTGAATCCCATGCGCTTGTCACCGCTCATCTCACAGGCGAGCAGGTCATATTTCACTTTTTTCTTGCTGCGGCCCTGCTTGAAGGTCATCTCCATCGTGCCAGGCTGCGCGCCACGGGTGTTGAGATAAATCAGCAGGTAGTTGGGCGAGTCGAGCCTCACGAGGCTGTCGATGGTCACACCGGGATAGTCGATGGAGACCTCGGCATCACGGATGGCCTCGCCATAGACCATGAGCTGAACACTGGGATCCTTCAGGCCCACATACCAGTTGGTGGGCTCAATGCGGTCCACTTTGACCGCCGCATGGCTGGCCAGCACGCCAAGGGCTACCGCCATCAATAGCAATAATCTTTTCATTTTGGTTATTCTTTTTATGTTTGATGTTTATTTCCGCAAATTTAACACAAATCCCACGCATCACCAAGAGCCGGGTGCCATGAAATCCAAAACCGTGCCTTTATCGTCGATGATGACATCGTGAGTCACATACCAGATGCGCCCGGCGATGGGGACATCGGGGAAGAGGAGCCGCAACTGGGCAATATAGCGGTTAACTTGACGGCAATACTTCTTGTCGTGTCGTTCGCCGCTCTTGTAGTCAATCACGAGCAACTCTCCACTCGGCAGGCGCACGATGCGGTCAGGACGCAGGTTTTGGATGCCGTCATCGTCCCACAACGAGTCGGATGCCAAGGTGATGGTGCGCTCGCTATAGACCACATTGGCAGGGTCGAACCAGGCGGCGACACGGCACTGGCCGTCCATGATGGGGCGGCGCACATGGGCGTCAATGCTGTCTGTACCGCACGCGTCACCGGCGTCATCGGTGATGATGCCGTGCTTGATACCCTGGTCAATCGCCCGCTCCACGTCGGCACGGTCATGAATCCGGCTCAACAGGCCGTGAAGTCGCAGACCTGCCTTGATGGCGGGGGTGGAGAATTGGTCCATCCTCACTTGCAGGTTCATGGGGATATCATTGACAGTATATCCCGTAATCTCGCCACGGACCACAGGGTTATCATCTTCATTGCCCGCAGGCGAGCTTTCACGTTTTCTTTCCTCGAGGGCGGCAAAGTCTTCACGGGTCGAGAACGTACCCGTCTCAAACCAGCCCTCGGCACCGATGACAGGCGTCATCAGGCCGCCCTTGACCGCGAAATCCTTAAGCAGTCCACCCACATTGCCAGCCTTGGCTTCGGCAAAGATATGGAGTTCGGTGCGTGGACGCGTCATCGCCACATAGGTCTTATTGAGGTTATCGATGAGCACATCATTGAGTTGCTTCCCGACAAACGCACTCGCCTTCTCGCCGAGCACGCTGTCGCACAAGAGCTTGACGGTCGCAGTCTTATCCACGTGAAGCAACGGGGGGACTATCTCGGCAGGACAATCGGGACTTATCGTTCCCAAGCCTGCCATCACATCGGTAAAGACTTCACGCGGCATCCAGTAATTACGCTCGCGGGAGTTATCGTCGATTTCCCAGTCGGCAAAAGGCAGAATGACACAGTCAAACTCCAATCCTTTGGCCTTGTGGATTGACATGATGTTGATGGCGTCGCCCGACGTGGCGCCGCTCACGGCCAAAGTGCCCATCTTCTCGTCCCAGTACTTGAGGAACTCACGCACACTGCCGCCATTGCGCTGTGCCGAGAACTGCATCACCGTGTCTTGGAAAGCATACAGGAAGGCCGTCTCACGGTCCACATCGTCGGCCGTGTCGGCCCCGCGCTTGAAGTGGGCGATAATGGTCTCGACAATGCTCACCAGCGTGGTGAGTTCACCGGCAGGCGGCAAAAGGCCGTCTAACGAGGTGTCGGTGGTGCTTTCCTGCCCGTCACTTGTCACGTTGGCTGTCCGCTCCAGGCTTTCAATCAACATGGCGCCATGCTCAAGGGGTGAGGCTCCCGCATGAGCCGAGATCGCTTGGATAAAGCCGTTTAATGCCGTGTAGAGGCGCTGGTCGCTCAGGCGCTTGCGACGGATGCGGCGAGCGATATCGTCCTCGGTGGTCATCACCGCGTCGTCGGCAGCGTCCTCGTCCTCGGTGCCATATCGGCTGATATCGATGTAACGCAGCATGGCGATGATGCGCCTGATGATGGGTGAATTGTTAAGCAGCAGCGATTCGCCCGAGATGATACTGATCTGTTGGTCGGCAGGAGCCTGCTTATTGTGGTTAAGGATGCAGTCCACCACCTTGTCACCCTCCTTATTCTTGTAAACCAAAATGCCGATGCGCCCCCATTCATAGCGCTCATGCAGGCGCAGCAACAAGTGGGGCAGGACGTCAAGGACGTTCTTGCCGCCGGCATCATCGTCGGTGGCTGGTGCCACCACGGCGAGGTCGTCGCTGGCCTTCAGTTGGCTGTAGTTGTCAAAATACACCCTGACATACCCGGGCAGTTTGGCCGTATCAATGTCGTTGGGGAAGCCTTGGCGAACGTCATGGTAGGTCATCCCGACAGTGGCGTTGCCCTCACAATAGACGTCCCTAACGTATTCAAACAAGCGGTTGTTGAACTCGATAATCTCCCGTGAGCTGCGGTAATTCACCGATGATGGGCGCGGCCCCTCGGTCACGGCACCACCGCCCATGTCACCCTCATAGATGTCATCCGTGAAGTCGGCAGCTACCCGCTCGCGGAAAACCGTCGGGTCGGCATTACGGAAACGGTAAATCGACTGCTTGGCGTCGCCGATAAGCATATTGAAATTGCCGCTTGCCAGACTCTCGCGCAGCAAGCCCTTGAAATTCTCGTATTGCTTTGCGCTGGTGTCTTGAAACTCGTCAATCATGAAATGGGCAATGGTCGTCCCCACACGCTCATAGACAAAGTCTGACCCGCTATCCAGCACGGTGCCGATTAACTCATTGGTGTCACCAATGAGAATGGAATTGTTCTCATGGCGGTATTCCTCCAGGAAGAGGTCAATCATGGCGAGCAGTCCCAGCAGCCCCAAGTTGTCCTCGATGTGCTTGAAGAAGGATGCGACGTGGCATGCCCTGAAATGCTCTTGAATCAGGCTCACGAGCAGCTCCACAGTGGCACCGTCGGGCTTGTTCTTGCCGAACTGGTTGAGAATCTTCTTCTCGTCAACGCCACCCCACGCTTTCTCGTCAAAAGGTTCGGGGACATCCTTGTTGAGCATCGAGTGGAAGGTTCTGCCGCCCCACAGGGTATCGGCCAGGGGCTGCAACACGTCCTTGATGCGCTGCAGTCCTGTGGCGACATCGTCGTTGCAGCGCTCTACCACGTCGTGCATCGCCTGCTTGAACCGGCGTATCGCTGTGAAGTCGCTGTGGAATCCCTCCTCATCGGTATGGCCCAGATACTGGCGGATTTCGCCCATGCGGCTGCGGAACAGCTCACTGTTAATCTGCTTGGCCAACTTATTGAGGTCGCCACCGTCGTCAAAGAATTTCCAGTTCTTCTTGTCGGCATCACCACGAACCATGTGACGCTGATACTCCTTGACCCATTGGTCCACCTGCGTGGGCTTGCCCTGCTGACCCAGTGAGAGCAGGAATTTGTGGACTGCCACGCGCACGGCATAGTCCTCCTCGAGTTGGATATCGTAATTGTAGTCGCGGTTGAGTTCACGCGCGAAATTGCGCAGAATGGACTGGAAAAAGGAGTCGATGGTGCTCACATTGAAGTTGCTGTAGTCAAACATCAACTCAAACAACGCTTGAAGCGCCAACTGCCGCACCTGCCCCTCGTCCAGGCCACTCTCTTCCACGAAACCTTTCAGGTACTTGCTCTCCTTGCCGGGTTGGGACAGGCGGTAGAGCTCATCGACGATGCGCTCCTTCATCTCATCGGTCGCCTTGTTGGTAAAGGTGATGGCGAGCAATTGGCGATGCGCGTTCAGGATGCGGGTATCTCCCGTGGCACGTCGCGGCACCATGCGCCCCTCCCCTTCCTTGGTAAAGAGCAAGTGCTTGATGTACTGCAACGCCAGGTTATAGGTTTTTCCCGAGCCTGCCGATGCCTTGAGGACAAGCAGGTTGCGGCCCTCGGCCTGAGACTGGGTATTGATATCGTTACTCATAGCCAAATTCACATGAATCTTTTCACCATGTCAGATGACACGCGCCTTAAATCCCATGGACGTCAACTGGTCCAGCACGCGCTGGCGAAAGTCGCCTTGAATGAGAATCTCGCCACCACGGGCACTGCCTCCCACGCCCAGGCCGCGCTTGAGCTGTGATGCCACCTGCTTGAGCGCCTCTTCATCGCAGGCAAAACCCGTGACGATAGTAGCCTGCTTGCCAGCACGTCCTTTACGCTCGAGAATGATGTCGAGCATCTGCTTGCCCTGCTGCTGGAGGGCATCGCCGCGGGCCGGTTCTTGTGCAGTGGCCTCGTCGGGTGTGTTATCCTCGTTAGGCATTGGCACATTAAAAGCCTTGCCCAATGCTTCTTTCCAATCGATTTGATTCATAGCGATAAAAAAAATGACGTCTCGTTAAACTTTCTTGTCTGTTGGAAATCAAAGGTACAAAAATAAACCCAATTAAGGTTGAAAATAGATAAGAAAAAGCAAAAAATCACATTGAGGGCAATAAAAATCCTCAAAATGTGCTACCAATTCAAATAAAAACAGTACTTTTGCCCTACTGTTTACTATTTACATTATTAATACATTAATTCACTTAAATTTTTTACACTACTATGGCTTATGTAATTTCTGACAGCTGCGTAGCTTGTGGCACTTGCCAGTCAGTATGTCCCGCCGACGCTATCAAGGAAGGTGACATCTATTCGATCGACCCCGATACCTGCCTCGACTGCGGTACTTGCGCTGATGCTTGTCCCACTGGTGCTATCGCTCCCGGCGAGTAAGACAACGACAAAACAAAGAACAATATGTGGCGGCTTCACCCATGATGAGGCCGCTACATTTATTATATGCACACCTAACCGTTAAGGCCACACACACAACACAGGCCACAACAAAGGTCACGCGGGAGAATCGTTGATGATGATTCTCCCGCGTGGCTGTTTTTACCTTGATGTCAACAATCAGTTGGCGGTCTTGAGCGCGTCGAGCACAATCAGGCGCTGGATATCGGTGCCACCATAGTTGGAGCCATCGTTATAGGTGCCGAAGTAGCGGTACAGGCCCGCGGGCACCTTGTTGCCTGACATGTCGGTGAAGTCCCAAGTCACACGGGAATCGTTGGTTGTGGTCTTCCACACGAGTTTACCGGTAGCATCGGTGACACGCAGCACCACCTCGGGCATACGCGGCATCGTGGTTGCCAGGTCAAAGTGAACGTCCTTGTTGAGGAACGCGGGCAGTGCGTCGGCAGTCAACGTGATGCCGGAATTCTGGCCTACCATGAAGGTAATGGTGCGGGTGGCCTCGTTGCCCACCATGTCATAGACGATATAGGTGAGCGTGTGCAGACCTTCGCCCAGGTTATTGATGGGCACCTCGATGTTGACAACCTTGCAGCCGTCAGAGAGCGTGGCAAAGCTGGTAATATCCTGATAAGAGTTCTTACCGCCATCCAGCAACAGAGACATCGTGCAGTCAGCCGAATTGGAACGAACATTGATACCCATGTCATCGGTAGCAGTGATATACAGTACCGAGTTAGTGCCTACATTGGCACCATCAGAGAACGAGTTCTCATCGTTGATGAACATCGAAGTGATGACCGGAGCCTGAGTATCGCTGATTGCCACTGTCTCATCCAGGGACAACATTGTGATGTCACGGTTGAAACCGTTCACCATGTAGTCAGAATTGTCCTTGTGAGCATACACACGCAGCAACACCGTGTTGTTTCTGGCCTCGGGAGCACGAGGAACAATCATCGTTCCCGTGAACAGACCGTTAGTCACACGGCCCGACACCTCGGTAAGCTTATCCCTGTTGGTGTAAATGTCACGGGTCGTTTGCACGCCATTAGCCGAGAAGGTGAGCGTGGTGTACAAACCCTCGCGGTCATAGAGCGTTGCCGTTGCGTCACCATTGAAGGAGGTATCCAGATTACCCTCGGCATCCACCACCTGGGCCTGAATCTCAAACTGCATGAGCGGGCTCAAATTGACCGTTGCAGCCGAGTCGGTCACGTCAACATTATTGATGCTGGTGATGTTGAAACGGGAGATAGGATAATTCACCCTAATAGCAGGGTCACCCAGCAACAAGAAGGACATCTTGTTGGTATTTGATGACGTGAAGCCATGCTTAGCGTTCATGTAGGCTTCGCCCAGGGTAGGCATGTAGCCCTTGGAATCGTAGCAGAACATGGCATCAATGAAGTAGTTGTTGAGCTTGTCGTTATCAGAAGCGAACACCATGCGGGAGCTGGTCATCATCGCGATGGCGCCACCGTCACGCTTGTGGAACATCGACTCGGCGATACCACGGGTATCGTTGTCATAGTGGGCCACATCGCAGCAAGCGGTTGACATGATGGGGAAATGCTTATAGGACGTGCGTGCCACATCGCTGGTTGTCCACATCTTGTTCACCTTGGTGAAAGAGATGGGGCCGGCATGGCCTACGTAGGTGGCAAAATAAGCACCATTCTTGAAGGTGTTACTCAACAAGCGCTTACCCATGACAGCTGTTCTGCGCTCAAAATTGAGATTGGTCTCGGTGTTGGAACGCGGATACTGTGAGTTGTGAACCGTGGTCACATGCATGCCCGTGTTCAGCTCGTTGTCTATCTTCATCTTGTAACCCTCGCCCTGGAACATATAGAGGCCAGCGTCGGGAGCGTCAGATGCCACCATGGTATTGTTGCGCCAAACGCCATAATCGGGATATGCATAATACTCAACGAGCTTGTCAACGTCGCTCTTGGCCTCCTCGACATCCTCACAAGTGATGCGGCCAACACCGATGCTCAACACGTCTGCCGAGACGTTGCTGCCCGAGTTGTCGGCCAGGAATCCGAAGAAGTCGTCAGAGGTGAAGGAGAAGTCCTCATAGTTACTGTTGTCGCTCTGATAGGTGAGCAGCGTTCCAGGATGGTCACCCATAAGGGCACGGTTGTCAAAGGTGCCGGGGCCAAAGAGGAGCAGATTCTTGAACTTCTCGCTGTCACGGTCATAGAACATCTTACACATCAGGCGGTAGGCCATAGCGTCACGACGGCCGCTCGAGAACTCATTGAAAATCTTGTCCTGGTCAACGACAAGCACATCAATGCCATCGACAGTACGGTGCAGGTCGGCAATACGCTCAGCCTGCTCGTGGAACATCTTGTCGGTGATAATCAACAGGTCGGGAGTGGGGAGCGCGTGCAGGTTCTGATTCTCCACAGGCTCGTAGCGGAGAATCTTCCTCAATTTCTTGGCGGGATCAAAAGCGATATACAACGAGGTATGGGCCGAAGTTGAGAAGAAATACTTGCCCTCGCCGTTTTCATTGCTATAGGAATTCAACACCATATTAATGGGAAAACGCGTGTTGCTGAGGCTCCACACGCGCATCGTGGGGCTCGCTGAGGGGAGCAAGAAGCGCTCGCTGCCATTGGTGTTGGCATAGCCCATAAAGAACTGGTTGCCTTCCTCATCGTCCTTGAGGATATTGTTGCGCTTATAGCTCAAGATGAAATAGTCCAGACGAGCGATATTGATGTTCGCTTCGCCATTGGCAAAGACGAGGTAGGGCTCATACTCACCCCTCTCGCCGGGATGGCTGAGCTTCATCGATGCATAAGGAGCAGCAAAATTGTAATAGATGAAGTCACTCGAGGGATTGTAGATACGAGATGACGACAATGTGTAAACCGTCGTGTCGGCAGCATCGCCGTTGTGCAATACCGCGTTGGCATAGCACACGTCCGACGCATTCACAGCAAGGCACGTGTGAACCATAAGCGAACTGTCACAAATCTCAGGCAGATAATAAGGAATCCTCAGGTCGCCAGCCAAGAAGTCCTCACCCAGCATCTCCTTACCCGAGCTGCTGATTGACGTTTCTTCTTTCTCATGATAGAAGTAGGACAGGCACGAGGATACATCCTGGTAGTTGTTCACCGACGTGCTCTTGTTACTGGGAGTCAAGTCATTACCATTTTCCTCAGTCAAGAAATAGCAACCCACAGTATCATAGGGGTTGAACACACGCGTGAAATGAGGCGTCGAGGAATAGTGGCTGATGGAGAATGCAGTGATACCGCTGCCATAGAAACACAACTTGTCTCCATAACGGATGATGGGAACGCGGGTCAGGTCATCCCACGAGGTGTTGTTGAGCACCTCACTGATGCGGTTACCGCCACCACCATACACCCTCACGTTGTTAGGGTTGCTGAAGCCCATCTCCAGCAGTTCATCGTAGGTGATTTCATACATTCCGCTCTCGACAATGTAAATCTTCACCCATTTTCCATTCGCCAGTCTGGAGTTGGTCGCATAGACCTGTGGATTGAAAGCGCTGGCCGTGCTGGCGCATAAAGCCACCAGAATAGCCATGCAAGCAAGTTGAAATTTTGTCAGTTTGCTCATATCAATTATCTTTAGTTTTGTATTTTCAACTATATATATCGTTTCTGTTTCAACAGTTGTCACAATCTCACTTTCACGTCAAGAACAGGGTGACCGTCAATACTGGCGCCGAGGCGGTCGCCAGCAGCCAGCACATGGCCCTCGCCAGCATCACCGGTGATGAGCAGGTCGCCCATCTTGATGCTGCACCGCGTGCTCACACCAGCCAGCAGGTCGGCCAACTGATGGTGCATGTCGCCCAGGCAGCGGCTTGCCGCCACCTCGCCGTTAACCATAATCTGCACCATGGTTTCCAACGCATTGGGGCAGCTGGCGGCAGCCACCCACTCGCCAACGATGAGCGCGCCGTCAAACGCGCGGTCGAGCACCGTCAGGCGCTCGTCATCACTATTCACAGCACGCACCGTGAACCCTGCAGTGAGGGCATCCCAATAGCGGTGAGCGAACTTCGGGGCTATGCACTTGCCCAACCTGCCTGTGCGCACCACAAGGGTGGGCACGGCAATGAAGCTGCTGGCGAAGTCGGGCAGGAAAAAAGGCCTCCCCGTGTAAAGGATTGAAGAATCGGCCATGAGGTAACAACGTGGCGTTTCCTCATGCTCACCATAATTTGATGTGAATCCGATGACCTTCATTACAATTCAATTCCCTCTCGCCTTGCGGCTCAATGGTCACTCTCTGTCAATGAACGTTTGTTGCATCCTGTTGTAGATGATGGCCAGGTGTGCATAAATCGACGTGTTGGCGATGACAACGTCCTGCGGTGCCTTGATGCGGTAGGGCGTGAAGTTCCACAAGGCGGTCACGCCACTGTCGATGGCACGGTCGGCGGCATCTTGGGCCTGATCCACAGGCACAGTGATAATCGCGATAGACACATGATGGTCGCGCTGCCACGACAACAGGTTGTTGATGTCAAACACGGGCAAGCCGCCCAGGTTCTGGCCAATCACCTCGGGACGGACGTCAAAACCGGCCACGATGTTAAGGCCATAATGCTCCAGACCGCGGTCCTGCATCAATGCGGTACCCAGACTGCCGACACCTATCACCACGGCATCGTGCTGACGGTTGAAGCCCAAGAAATCCTCCAACTCGGCAACCAGGCTGCTCACCTCATAGCCAATGCGCGTCTTGCCCTTCACATTCAGCAGCGACAAGTCCTTGGCAATCTGGGATGACTGCACGTTGAGTTCCTTAGAAATCTGAGTGGACGAGACATACTCCACATGCAGGTGATCCAGCATGCGGACATAGGACAAATACCACGGCAGACGCCTAATGGTCGGCTCGGGAAGTATTGCCCTGTTCTCGTTATTCTTGGTAATCTTCATCTACGTTAGGATAGAATCAACCGACAAATTTACCTCAATTTTTCAAACGTCAAGCACTTAACAACACATTTTATTAAAAAAAGACTCGATTTTTAACAAATGTTATGGCTATGAGTTCCACCTGATGTGATGGAGTTGAGAAAACGGCAGGCGGTGTCATCAATCCGACTCGGTTTCTTAACCGTGCTGGCGCACGCAGGGCGGTTGTCGTTCCTGCAATTGAATTACGACACACCGCCCTGTTGTCTGTTTCCCAAATTGGGAATATGTTAACTTGCTGGTATAGCGAGCTTTTTAGACTTGGTGGCTACCTGCACGCCATCGGTCGTGACGGTTGCACGATAGACGTAGATGCCACCAGACACACGACAGCCACCGCCATCCAACAGATTCCAGGTAACGGGCATGGCGTTGAACATACCGCCACCTCCCGACTGCGTCGTCTGCCACACGGGTCGTCCCATCAGGTCATAGACCTCGATGGTGACGCTCACCTTGGCACCATAACAATTGTGGCGCACATAGAAGGTCGCCTCTGAACCATTGAACTCACTGTAGATATCGAGGTCATCGGATGTGGCGATTTCGGGCACGCCGCCAGTTGCCACGTTGAAGGTGATGGACTTCTCGCTCACGTTGTTATACACGTCCCATACGCGCAGGGTCAAGGTGTGAAGGCCTTGCGTCAGGTCACTCAGCTGGTAGCGGATGTTCCCGAGAGTTCCCTGCTCGGCGAACAGGGGTGTATAATAGCTCACCAGGTCATTACAGATGGTGGTGCTGTCGAGCGTAAGCGTCATGCAGTGCTCACTGCCCGCCGACGAGAAATCCACGCCGCTTTCATCGGCAACCGTAACCAGCAGCAGCGGCGAGTTGCTGACCTCACCGCCGTCAACAAAGGACTCGTCATTTAAAGCCATCGTGATGATGTCGGGACCGATGGTGTCGGTCACATGCTCCTCCTCATAGCCATAGATGAAGAAATTGCTGTTAGAACCCTTTGCCTCCAGCTTGTTGCGGCTATCGTAGGCATACAGGTTGATTAATGCGGGACGGAAATTGTCGTACTCGTTGTTGACCTCGCTGGGAATGATGACTCGCAGCGTGAACTCGCCGTCAACGACAGAATCCATGGTAATAGCGAGGCGGTCAGGATGGTCATCGTAGGTCACCTGTTCACCCCAATAATTTCCATAGCCGTGGGTGGTCACCGACTGCTCGGGTCCATAGAGCGTCGAGATGACGGCACCATTGAAGCCTGTTGCTACCTCACCGTCCAGCCCAATAATCTTGCCGCCGAACTCTACCGACTCACAGGCCTTGAACACAAACGGTTCACCGTCCTGAGCGTCAACAGTCTTGCCATTGATCGTCTCGATACGGACAGTCATGGGGGCGTAAGCCAACCGCATGGCGGGATCGCCGAATACCAGAAAGCGGAGTTTGTTGTCACTTGAAACAATCAAATCGTTCTTTGCCAACCTGATGATGTCGCCGATGCGCTTGGGGCGACCGCTCTCGTCTCCTGCAAAGATGTAGTTCGCCACCGCTCTATTTAATATACCATTGTAATAAAGATAGGCAATCCTGGCGGGACAGATGACTGCTATGGCGCCACCATTGGCATTAAGGAAGATGCGTTCGCCGCTCGATACCGAATCGTTGTCAAAGCGGCAGAACTCGCATGTTGACGCATACAACACGGGCAAATGCCTGTAATCCAAGAGAGTCTCAACGTCGGAACTTGTCAGCAGTCCCTCAGTGGTCCATTGCTGGGGGCTGGCATGGCCATTGTAGTTCCACCACAGGACACCCTCGTTGAGGGTGCTGTACATCTTGTCGCGGGCATCGGGATAGGTGCGTTGCCATTCCTCGTACACGGCATCAAAGGCATCGATGTACACGTAGTTGTAAACCATATTCTCGCCACCATGGGCACGGGCAGTTTCTATCATGTCATTGGACTGAATCATGAATTCGCCTTGGTTCTCGTCATCGGCGACAAACATGATACGGTTTTTCCAGTAGCCGTAATCGGGTTGGGTGATGTATTTGTCCAACTTGTCCACTGCGATGCGCGCCTCGTCCTCATTCCTGACAATCATGCGGCCCACAGCGATGCTCATCGTGTCTTTCGGGCTAATGCCGCTGCCGTCATCCAGCATGGCGAAAAAGTCATCGGTGGTGATGGAATTGTCCTCGGTGGAACTGAATTCGGACTGCCACGTGAGCAGTTTGGGGTAATTCAGCGAGTTGGCATTAGTGCCTATCAGGCGGTTGTCGTAGCTGCCGCCGCCAAACAGCAGCAGATACTGCAACCGGTGGCCGTCCTCGCTCTTGCCGCGGTCATAAAACATCTTGCACAGCCGTCGGTAGGCCATCGCTTCCTGGGTACCGCTCGAGAACTCGTTGAACACCATCTCGTGGTCAAGGACCAGCACGCGGAAGCCGTCATATTGCTCATGCAGCGCCGCAACACGTTGCGCCTGCTCCAGGTAGTCAGCAGGAGCGAGGATAATCATGTCGGGGGTCGCCTGGCCATGGATATTCTGATTAGCCACCTCTCTCACCATCTCGGGATGAGGAAATGAAGCATTTGATTCGTCAAAGGCGATGAACTCGCGGCGCCCGCTCGAGGCAGGGCTAAACGCGGCAATGCCATCGGTCATGACGATGTTCTGCTGCACCAGGGCAAATGGGCAAGTCACGTCCCACACGCGGGTGGAACCAGTACAACCTGCCAGCTGATAAGTGGTGTCGCTGCTCGCCTTGTCCAAGCCGAAAGCCAGACCACCGTTCTTCAACGTCAACTGGCGCTCATAGTTGACGGTAATGAAGTCCAGACGGGCTTCTTCGACCGTGCCTGGGCAGCTATAATCTACCTGAAACGAGAGTTTATCGGTATTGTCAAGGGTGAAAGCTTTGAGCGATTTCGCTATAATGAAATGCTCATGAGTTGTGTTACCGTACACGGGGCGAATGATGTCGTCACTAATCGACGGCATCGTTATGCCGTTGTAGCTGTAGGTCAAGGTGCTGGCTGCACCTCTCGCCTTGGCGGCAAACACGGGATAAACCTTGATCGAGGAGCCGTTCACCAGACCATTCAGGTCAAAGTTGAACGCCTGGTGGCAGTTTTCGGCAAAACTCTCGCCCAAAAAGGTGCGCCCTGTCTTGCCCAAGTTGATGATTTCCTGCTCATGGTAGAGGCGCTCGATGTAGGTGTTCTTCAAGGGTCCGCATGCGCCATTGTCTGCCTTGGCGATGTCGATATCGTTATATCGGGCATCGTTGGTGACCAGGTAGCATCCCGAGTTGGCATAGGGATGCTGCACCTGCACGTGGGCGAATATATCGTTCAGATTTTTCCAGGTGGTGGGACCCTGAGCGTAAAACAAAATGCGTTCGCCCGAGCGCACGACAGGCACCTGCGGCAGGTCGTCGGCATAGTTGTCGCCGAGCATCGTCTCGCTCAATGGCGCGCCACCGTAGCCGAAGATGTGAATCTGCGACAGGTCGCTGCCCAGACCCCATGTGAGGATATCATCGGCGGTAATCTGGTAGATGCCACTCTCGCTGACAGCAATCTTGACCCACTGACCCTCAGCCAGTTTGCTGACAGGCGCATAATAATCCTGGTCCAATGCCTGCATGCTGATGTTGCAAATTGCCAGCAATGCAAGGCACACGACCAAATGTGTGTGATACCTCTTCATAATTTCCTTTGGGTTATAAATATTGTTTAAAATGCACCCACTCGGGTAGCGCAGTTTCTCTTTTTTCCTATCGCGCACCTCAAACGGCTGGTCCCAGCCTCCAAGTTCAGCCCATCACAACTACGGGATTTAACTTGCTGGTATAGCGAGCTTTTTAGCCTTGGTTGCCACCTGTATGCCATCGGTCGTGATGGTTGCACGATAGACGTAGATGCCGCGCGGCACACGGCGGCCGCCGATATCCACAAGATTCCACACGACGGGTGTCGAGGTGAACATGTCGCTGCGGCCCGACTGGGTGGTACGCCACACGGGACGTCCCATCAGGTCATAGACCTCGATGGTCACGGTCACCACGGCGTCAGGACGATTGTGCTTCACATAGAAGGAGGTCTCCCCTGCCGAGCCATCGAGCAGGCTGTAGATGTCGGCAATCTCGGGCGCAAGGCCATTGACGACGTTGAAGCTGATGGTCTTCTCGCTCACGTTGTTATACACGTCCCACACGCGCAACCGCAGAGTGTGCATGCCCTGTGAGAGGTCGCTGAGCTGATAACTGATGCTGCCCCGTGTTCCCTCGTCGGCAAACAGCGGCGTGTAGTAGCTGGCCACATCGTTGTAGCTCGTGATGCCGTCAAGGGTGAGCGTCATGCTATGGCCGATACCTGCCTGAGAGAAGTTCACGCCGCTCTCGTCGCTCACTGTCGCCAGCAACAGGGGCGACTCGTTGATGTCACTGCCGTTGGCAAAGGTCTCGTTGTTCAAGCCCATGGTGATGATGGCCGGGCCGATGGTGTCGGTCACCAACTCGTCCTCGTAGCCGTAAATCAAGAAATGGCTGTTAGAGCCCATGGCCTCGAGCGTGTCACGTCTGTCATAGGCATACAGGTTGATTTGCGCCGGACGATAGTTGTCATACTCATTGTTGACCTCGCTGGGGATAATGAGGCGCAAGGTGAACTGGCCGCCGATAACGGTATCCACGTTGATGGCGAGGCGGTTAGGACGGTCATCATAACTTACCTTGACACCAGAGCCGTTAGGATAGCCGTGAGTGGTCACCGACTGCTCGGGGCCGAATAAGGTCGAGACGATGGCTCCGTTGAAATCGGTAGCCACATTGCCGTCAAGACCGATAATCTTGCCGGTAAACTCAACCTGCTCGCGTGCCTTGAACACCGGGGTGACATTAGGCTTGATTGAATCGCCATTGATGGTCTCGATGCGCGCGGTGAGCGGCGCATAGGCCAAACGCATGGCAGGATCGCCAAACACAATGAAGCGCCGGTTATTGTCATATGAGACATCCAACTGGTTCTTGGCCAATCTGATGATGTCGCCGATGCGGCGCTGCTTGCCGTCACTGTCACGTGAGAAGATATAGCGTGACACCGCCTTACTGAAGGTGCCGTTCTCGGTGATGTAGGCAATGCGGGCGGGGCAAATCACAGCGATGGTGCCGCCATTGGGATTGAGGAACATGCGTTCGCCACTCGACACCGTCGAGTTGTCAAAACGGCAGAACTCGCAGGTGGCAGCGTAGAGCACTGGCAGGTGGCGGTAATAGAGCAGGTTCTCAACGTCGGAGCGCATCAACAGGCCCTCGCCAGTCCAGTTCTGAGTGCTGGCGTGACCAATGTAGTTCCACCACAAGGTACCCTCGTTCAACGAGGTGAACATCTTGGTACGGGCATCAGGATAGTTGCGGGAGCCGCCACTGCTCACTGCATCAAAGGCGTCGATGAACACATAGTTGTACACCATGTTCTCACCGCCATTGGCTCGAGCCGAGTCAATCATTTCCAAGGACTGCGTCATGTGGTCACCGTTGTTCTCATCGTCGGCGACGAACATAATCTGGTTTTTCCAGGAGCCATAAGAAGGCTTGGAGACATATTTCTCTAACTTATTGACCACAGCACGCGCTTCTTCGACGCTCTTGACAATCATGCGTCCCACCGCGATGTTCATCTTGTCTCGGGTGGAAGCGCCGCTGCCATCGTCGAGCACGGCAAAGTAGTCGTCGGTAGTAATGGAAATATCCTCGTTGGAGCTGCCCTCGCTTTGCCAAGTGAGCAGACGGGGGAAATTATTGGCAGTGGAATTCTCACCAATTCGGCGGTTATTATAGCTGCCGCCGCCCATGAGCAGCAGATAGCCTAAACTGTGGCCATCCTCGCTCTTGCCGCGGTCATAGAACATCTTGCACAAGCGACGGTAGGCCATCGCATCCTGGGCACCACTGGAGAACTCGTTAAAGACCTTCTCGTGGTCCAGAACCAGCACACGGAAGTTGTCATACTTCTCATGCAGGGCAGCCACACGCCGTGCCTGATCCATATAGGCATTGGGAGCCAAGATAATCATGTCGGGAGTGGCTTGGGCATGAATATTCTGGTTGGCGACATCGGCAATATATTCGGGATGTGAATAAGCGTTCGACGACTCATTGAAGGCGATGAACTCACGCCGCCCTCCCTGCGAGGGAGAGAACATCAACTTGCTGTCTTCCTGACGGGCGTTCATCTGAATCGGAGCAAACGGTAATGTCACGTCCCACACTCGGGTACTACCAGAACATCCAGCCAAACAGTAAGTCGCTTCACTATCGGTGTCATCAAGGCAAAATGCGAGGCTATTGTCACGCATAGCCAGTTGGCGCTTGAAGTTGAGTGTGATATAGTCCAGACGGGCCAGGTGTAACGTACCGTTGCAGGTATAGTTCACCTGCAATGCCAGTTGATCAGTGCCTTTGAGCTTAAACTCCTTGACCGACCGGCTCAACATGTAATGATCGTGAGTCAGGCTGTTGACCTTCTGGATAATATCAGCGCCATCGCTGCGCAATGCCGAGTCATTGGCGGCATAATTCAACTGGCTGGACCCGCCTGTCGTCTGAGCGGCAAACACGGAATACATCTTAACCTTGGAGTCGCTGACAATACCATTCAAGTCAAAATTGAACGTCTGCTTACGGTTAGAGGCGAAATTCTCGCCCAGGAATGCGCGCCCCGTCTCGCCGGGATTTATGATTTCCTGCTCGTGGAAGAGACGCTCGATGTAGGTAGTCTTCAGCGGGCCAACAGGGGCATTGTCGGCTTTAGGAATCTCAATGTCGCTGAAGCGGGCGTCATTGGTGACAAAGTAAAAACCCGAGAGGGAATAAGGATGCTGCACCTGCACGTGAATCAGCGTGTCATTCTCGCTCCTTACCAACCTCTTCCAGGTCAAAGGCCCTTGGGCATAAAACAGGAGACGGTCATCGCGGCGAACCACAGGCATCTGGGGCAGGTCATCGGCATAGTTGTCACCGAGCATGACCTCGCTCAATGGCGCGCCACCGTAGCCGAAGATGTGAATCTGCGACAGGTCGCTACCCAAGCCCCAACTGCGGATGTCCTCGGCGGTAATCTGATAGATGCCGCTCTCCCTCACTGCAATTTTCACCCACTTGCCGTCAGCCAGCTTGCTGACAGGAGCATAGTAGGTCTTGTCCAATGCATGGATACTGCCCGAGCAGAGCATCAGCACCGCCATGCACATGACCAAACGCACCAAGTTTCTTATCATCTGTTTTCCCATTGTTTACTAAGTGTATTGTGCCAAGCGCGTCCCTTGGATTATCCCATGGGAAGCACACAATCATATAACGAGATTTTCCCGTCTTTATTGCACCGCCGGGCGGGTTTGGCCCGTGTCAAGAAGGGCCAGGGTGACGCAGTGTCCCTCGACAGGACATGACACCAGGCGATACTGCCTGCCGTTGCAATGGGCATGGAAAACGGTCTCATCGCCGTTGGGACAGAACGGGTCCAGACAGATGCCTTCGGTCCAATCGAGGGCGCTGTTGCGCTCGGCCTTGATGATGGCCTCTTTGGCCGTCCACGCGATGATATGGCTTGACAGGTCATCAGTCGCAATGAATTGCTGTTCCTTGGCGTTCAGAAACTTATCCCGCACTTTCAACACCTGCTGACGGTCCAACTGCTCGGCATCCAGCCCGACAACCTGAGCGTCATCTGTCGCCACCGCCACCAGCCTCATCGTGTGCGTGATGCTGATGTTCACATCAAGGCCTTCAACATATGGCGCTCCCTGCTCGGTGTGGGACAACACCACCGGATGCCCAAAGGCACGGCACAGCAACAGCCGCTCGGCCGCCTTTTCCCGTTGACGCTTAACCGGCAATTCCATCAAGTCCTCGCATGGCACCCCAGCCTCACGACACAACGCCAACAACTGCGCCGGCTCTTCCTCGAGCCGCCACACCAGCACCTTCGCCCCTCCTAAGTAAAAAAGGGACGGTTCCTTTTTATTGATTATTTCCAAACCCACAACCTTATCATGCAATTATGATATCGATAGTTCTTTATTGGAATATCTCATGAACTCCTCCTTACTTTATTGCGCCATAAAGTAGTAATAACCCAAGATGTCGTTGAACATGACGGTGTAGGTACCAAGGGCGACGGGGATGTTGGGACCGTTTTCAACAGCTAAACCGAAAGGAAATTCAGAACCACCCCAGTTCGCATACCAATTGCCGTCGGCAGCGAATTTGAGCTCTGTGGCCTCGGTAACGACGAAGTCCTTCACAATCCAATCATGATTCTCAGCTCTGGTGTTAACAGCTGTCATCAGGTTTGCGCCGGGATTCCAATACTGATACCCTCCTGGCATACCCATCGTGTTATAGGCACTTGGGCTGATGTCCAGTTTCTCGATAGTCACTTCATAAGTGCTCGTGTTGACCGTAATCTCGTAGTAGCCGGCATCGTTAACACGGATATTGCCACCCTCGCCATAATTGTGGGCGATCACACCGTCAACCATACTGAGCTGCTCACTCTCGCCCGGAGTGTGGATGATTTTGAACGTCCTGCGAGCTGCGAGATAGCCCACCCATTTCAAGATGTTGGCTGAGCCAGGCATGCCATACATGGGAACCAACGAAACACCGACATCATCCCAGCCACGGTTGTTCCAGCTGCCATCACCAAAACCTGAACCCATCAGGTACCACAGGTCGGGAAGAACCGGTTCAGGCGGTTCAACCGGTGCCTCGATAGCCTTGAACATAAAGGAGCGGTTCTTCATATCAAATGTTAACTCATAGCTGTCGGCGGGGATGCTTGCAGGAATGACGAATGAAAAAGCGGTCTGGTCATTGCGGCCTTTTACAAAAGTGCCGCTCATCCCGTTAGAGCCCTCGCTGTAATAGCCGATGAAGTCCGAGTTCCAGAAGTCATCCCCATCAGCGTTCATGGTCTCCTGAGGATAAATTTTGAAGATGTTGTCTTCGCCTGTGGCGGGAATGGTCACGGTAAACACGGGATTGGCTTGCCCGCTGCCACCGCCGTTATCGAGCTTATAGGTCACGTCATGCGGGGTCCAATCGTTGCTGGAGCCGATGTAATAGTAGGCACTCGAAATGCTGGGAACATAGGGTTCATAGGGGACATAAGGTTCGGGAAAAGCATCTAAATCAATAAAATAATAGGAGCCCATGATGTCGTTGAACATCACAATGTAAGTGCCGGCCGGAACAATGATGTTACCCCCATACACGGTGCCCATGCCGTAGGGGAAGGCGGTGCTATTGCCCCAATTCATGTCCCACGCGCCGTTAGCGGCAAATCTGACCTCGACACCCTGGTTAAAGGTCACCTCGGTAAACCAATCGTGGTTAATCTGGTCCCATATGGTGCCGGTGCTGACAGCGTTCATCGCGCTGCTCTCGGGCATCCAATCCTGATAGTCACCAGGCATGGAGATCATCTCATAAAGGGTAGGCTCCTGCTCGTATTTCTCGATGGTGATCTCATTGTATGCATTGATCAGGATGGTGTAATAGCCAGCCTCGTTGATGCCGATGTTGTGGTTGTCACCATCCTCATCGGACAGGAACCATCCGGGACTTACCACATTGGTATAGTTGAGCTGCTCGCTCCAATCCCCAGGGATGTGGACGAACTTGAACTGGCCACCCTCGGGGAAATAGCCAACGTACATGGAGCAGCCAGGCATTAACGTGCCGTCGGTATCATAGGCGGGATAGGTCGGGATGAGGCCTGAACCGATATCGTAGACGCCATAGTTGCTCCAATGACTGCTGCCGATACAGTCACCCACGAGATACCACTGATTGATGGGCTGACCGGCAGATTCCATATAGTATGGTTTGAGCTCCAAATTCACCACATTGGAATAATATACATTGGAATAATATCTGCCATTGGCCACACACCGCACATACACAGGCTGTCTGTCAGGCAGATTGTCCTCGGTCCATTGACATATCTGGGTAAGCGCCCAGTTCAGTTCCACTACCGATATCTCGCAGCTTAACGACCGTAAAGTCGGTGTTAACACCGCATAATCGGCCACCAGCTGTCCGGTCTTGTCGGCAGCAGCCTCATCAATAGAAACATTCCACTCGTTGGTAGGAGACACCTCTAAACGATAGTACAAAGAAGAGGGCAAGTAGTAGTCAGGCTCGGTCCACTCAAATGGGATATACATAAAGTCATCGATGTCAACCAACGTGTGTACTGGGGTGCTCAAGTCGAACGTTATGGTCTGAGCCGCCTCTTCTTCATAACCAGGATTCTGAACCAGATTGGGGTTAGCTACCATAGCGGCAGCAGGGATGGCGAACACGTTGCGGAAGGCAGGGAAGTTGCGTCCGTCTAATGTACCGCCCTTCCAGCTCCACAAGTAATCAGTCGTTCCGCCAAAGCAGTTGAAACGAATCAAATCCATGCGGCGGCGCCCCTCGAAGTAGAACTCACGGCTCCACTCGTCCATAATCTGATTGAGGGTGTAAGACGTACGCTGTTCTGCGTGAGCACGGGCACGGATAGCGTTAAGGGCATCGACGGCCTGGGCAGGGGCAACTCCTCCGGCCTGGCAGGTCAGCGCCTCGGCATAGGTCAGATAGGCCTCGGCCGAACGCATCAGGAAGAAATCCGCATCGGAAAAAGTTGGGTGACTGGCGACGCTGCCGTTGGTCTTGAAATTGTTGAACTTGGCGACAGCATAACCGTTAAAGAAATCACTGGGATTTGTATTCTCCAGAGTGCGGCCACTACCGGTGTTGAACAACGCACGGTCGTCCCCTCCCAATTTTGCCACCATATAACCTGGTTGCCCAACTGGGGCATCGTCATTGGGGAAAAACTGGCGAACCAGCTGAGGACGGGCACGGTTACCAGCCCACTGTCCGTTGGTTTCCAAACCGTTAACTTCAGAATCATTATACGGATTCTCGTGCATATTCCAATCAAAAGTCGATGCTATCAAGAATGTGGTTCCGCCCCATCCGTAAATACTATTGTCCATGAAAATTTGGACACCATCACGGGGAAGCGGAAAAACGGCCTCGGCAGCAGCTGCGGTATTGCCATTGTCACCCATGAACAGCATCTGGTATGGCGTGTACTCACGATAAACACCGTCAATGCCGTTGCCGGCATAACCCTGAGTGTGCAGTTTGTGAGGACCGTCGATGACCATCTTGGCATAGCGGGCGGCATCGGCCCAGCGCGCCACACCGGTATATACCTGTGCATTCAGGTAAAGTCGTGCCAGCAGCAGGTTGGCAGCGTCACGGTCAACGCGGCCATAATCCGCCTCTCCCTCGTGGCGGATCACAGGTTCACACAACCCGTCACGCAGGTTGAGCAGTTCCTGCTCCAGCCACTGGAAAAGCTCGACACGCGATGACTGCGGGATATTGTCAACACCAAAAGAAGTCACCAGTGGCACATTGCCCCAACAGTCAAGCAGATAGAAGTAGTGCAGTGCCCTCAGGAAACGCACTTCGGCCGTCTTGGTAGCATCAATGTCACTAAACTGGTCCAGGTATTCATTGCAAACACCAATGCAGGCATACAATGAGAAGTAAAAACCCTCCAACATCGGATGAGTGGCATCATAGTGATTGAAATTGAATGCTGGGATGCCTGTATCACCCCAAGCGCAGATAGCCTCGTCGGTGGTCAGCTCGTTAGAATTCCACACTTGACGCACATAATCTGTATATCCGTCATCCATGCCGTTAAGATGGACACCCCCATTGACATAGTCATAGCACTTCTTGAACAATTGATTTGCCTGGGCGGTATCAGAGGCTAAGATGGGCTCAAACTCAAAGGTGCGGTTTTTCATATCAAAGGACAGGCGATAGCTGACAGCTGTAGTGCTGGGAGGTATCTTGAATGAGAAAGCCACTTGGTCATTGGGGCCTTCCACAAAGGTTCCACTCATCCCGTTGGCGCCATCCTGGGAGTAACCGATGAAATCCGCAGTCCAGAAGTCAGCCTCAGCAACATCCATGGTTTCCTGAGGATAAATCTTGAACCAGTTGTAGCCACTGGTGGCAGGAATCTCCACCGTGAACACGGGGTTGGCATACACATTGCCACCGCCATTGTCGAGCTTATAAGTCGCATCATAGGGGGTCCAGTTGTTACTGGTGCCAATGTAGTAGTAGGCCGAGGAGATTGCATGTATCTCCTGCTGGCCGCTCATGATAGCATCAATAAGTGAAACCACATCGGCAACCGACACGACTCCATCAAAATCCACATCGGCAGCAGCAGGGATATCAGATGAGCCGGATAAAATGTAATCGACGATAGCGACAACATCTGCAATCGATATTTTTCCATCATTGTCGACGTCTCCTGTCATAGTACTCTTGACAGTCGATTCAAGAGGTAACTCGGTTGGCTGTTCCAACCCTTGGGCAAAGCACGGTAATAACATGCTTAAGCAAAGCAGTAAGATAATATGATTTTTCATTGTTTTTTGGTTTTTTAGGTTCAAATTAATATAGTTTCATTTTGCTTGATTATCCATCGCAAAAATAATGCTTTTTCGGCAAATAATAACAACAAACGCGTCAAAATCTATAGATATTGACACAAAAAAGAGGGGTCTCTTCAAAAAGACCATATGGATTATTTTCTTATTTCCGCACTGATGTAAGGGGAATTTACCCCACACCGTTTTTGGCGAGGTCGATGCGGGTGAGAACGCGGGGATTGTCCTCGCTGGCGGCAATCCACGAGCGGTAACGGCGGCGGTTGACGAAACGCTCGACCAGATAAGCCAGCGTGAACATCACGGGCACCTGGAGCCACAACATCCAGTACTCATGGGAGACTTGATAGAGCGATGCGCTATCGGCCTCCATACGGACGAAGCCGTTGGCCATCCACACGCCAGGGACACAGTCGCCAACGACACGCCACAAGCGTGACATCAGGTAACGCGGCCACGAGGCGCCAGTGAGGAAGACAAACACCACCGACGAGAAGACGAACAGCAGGAACACGCTCTCGCGCTCGTTGACAAAGGCCTGCAGCGTCTGCCCCATCAGCGAGACGGATATGATGAACGGCACGGCCAGGCAGACGACCTGGAAGAAGTCGCCATACTGCGGGAATCCGAACATCAAGGGCACATAATAGAGCACGTAGATGACTGGAACGACGTAGATAATCTGGTGGCACATCATCTTGCCCAAAATGGTGGCTGCCGGGCCGGCCTCAATGGCCATCGGGTCACGGCCGCCATTGCGGCGACGACGCTCGATGCTACCGCCATGCAGCATGGCGATACCCAAAATCATGCTCTGCTGGAGCACCAGCGGCAGGATGAACAGCAACACGGCGCTGGCGATACCCATCGCCCTGTTGCCCACGGGCACCTGACGGCTCTCGATGACGCTTCCGCTCGTGTTGAGCACGGGCTCGACCTTGGCCGCCAGACGCTCATTGCCCATTGTCTGAGTGACATTGTTCAAGGCTGTGAACAACGCCTTGTAGCGCATCATCACGCTCATGTCGCAATAGAGCAGGATGTGTCCCTGCTCACCACGGGTAACGCTCTGCCCGAAGTCGCGCGGCACATGCAGGATGCCATAGCAGCGCTTGAGATGCATCGCCTCCTGCGCCTCTTGCATATTGGCGGCATAGCCGACAATCTTGACCTCCTGGGTGGCATCCATGCGGCGGATAAAGTCGCGGCTCATCGCGGTGCGGTTGTCGTCAACGACAACCACAGGCTCGTTGCGCACCACCTCGGGATTATAGATGATGGAATAGAATACCGGGTAAACGGCGTTGAGCACCAGGAAAAAGATGACCACGCCCTCGTCACGGAAGACGAGCAGCAACTCACGGCCACACACCTTGAGCACCTGGATGAACCACAGGAAGAATCTGCTATGTTTCACTTTCTCGGTCATATCTTATCATCAAGGCACATACACGGGATTCATGCACTCTTTCTTCAAGTGCCATGACAGCAGCATGGGCAGGATGGTGAATCCCACGAGCGCCGCGTAATAGATTCTGGAATAATACAGGTCGATGCCATTCAACGCCTGGTCAACCATGATGAGGAAGTAGTACTTGATGGGCATGACATAGCCTATCGCCGTCACCCACGAGTACATGGACTCCTCAGGCAACGAGAAGCCCGAGAACGAGAACGACAGCATGCCAAACAGGGTGCACAGCATCGTGCCGTAGCGGAAGTTGGGCACAAAGCAGTATAACAGCACAGCGACACTCTGGTTGGCCACCACGAGCAGGAACATCGCCACAAGCATGTTCCACGGGTTGCAGTTGAGCGGGAAATCGTAACAGCGGTACATCATCCACTGGATGAACCAACCGACGGCAGTAAACAATACCGTCTGGGGCACCAGTTTGCCCACCAGAGCCAGAAACATGCTGTCGCCTGAGGTCCTGAGCCATTGGCGCGTCAAACCCGACTTCATCTCCAAGCCCAGCGAGAATGCCGTCACCAGCAGGATAAACAGCGAGAAAAAGCAGGGCACGAAGGTCGAGTTGAGGTAGAAGTTGTAATTGGTGTACGGGTTAACGAGCGCATGCACGTGGGTCTGATAGGGCTGCAAGGTGGCGGCAATGGTCTGGTTGGGCAAGCCCACAGTGCGTAGGGCCGTCTGCACGATGGCGCCGTTGGCCAGCAACGACATGGTCTTGAAGCCCTTGTACTGCATTGATGCCGGAGCATAGTAAGCATAGTTCACATAGTAGCTCACCACGGGCTGACGGCCACCCAGTGCCTCCTCTTCCAGATATTCGGGAAGGAGGAAGAAGCCCATCACCTCGCCACGCTGCACGGCATCGCGCGCCTCGGCAAAATTGCTGTAACGGTGGCAGATGTTCACCTGCTGCAAGCCGTTGAGCGTGCGCAACACCTGTCGTGACATGATGCTGTTGTCCAAATCGACGACACCCACAGGCACACGCTGGACGCTGCCGCCCTTGATCAAGTCCATCAAGAACCAGCAACACAGGATAGGCATGATGACGATGAGCAGGAAATACATAGGCCTGCGCACGAGCTGCACGCAGCCGCGCTTAAACGAATTCCCTATGTATTTCAGTATCATTTTAGTCCTTAGTTTTTAGTCCTTAGTCCTTAGTTTCTAGTCCTTAGTTGGCATCCGCCAACTGTTAACTGTTCACTGTTAACTGTTCACTGTTAACTCCTAATTCCTAATTCCTAATTAATTCTATTTCTCGAGGATGACCGACATGCCGGGACGCAGATTAGGCACCTTGCTCACGGGACGCATCCTCACCTCAAAGGTCTTGCTGTCGTACTGGCCTTGGGCCTTGGCGGCCTGCCAGGTGGCATAGCTGCCCATGTCGTGGATGTAATAAATCGACATCTTGGCGGGTTGGTTGTTCAGGGCGGGAATGCGCACGGTGACCTCCTTGCCCATAGGCAACTCACTCAACATCTCCTCGCGCACGCTGAAGCTCACCCACATCTCGTCGAGTTTGGCAATCGACATGATGGGCGTGCCCATAGCCACGAGTTCTCCCTCCTGGGGATAAATTTCGCTCACCTCGCCGTCGCAAGGAGCCACAAGCACCTGGTCCTCGAGTAAGCTCTCCACCTCCATGACGGTGCCACGGGCTACGTTAGCCATACTCCTTGCAGCGTTCTTGTCCTCCTGCTGGGCGCCTTTCACGGCCATGTCATACTGGGCCTTGGCGGCCTTGACCTGGGCGGTGGCGGCATCAAAGGCAGCCTTGGCCTCGTCACGCTTCTGCTGAGTGGCTACACCCTGCTTGAACAAGTTCTCCACACGCTGATAAGTTTTCTCGGCAATGGTCTGTGCGGCAATCGCCTGCTGCCACATGTTGTAAGCGCCTTGCTTCAGCTCCTCGCGGGTACCCTTCTCGGCCTTTTGGTTCTGGGAAGCGGCAGCCGCTGCAGCCTGCTGAGCCTGGTAGTGCTTAGCATCGACGGTGCTGGAATAGATGCTCACCAACTTGTCGCCCTTGTGTACGGTGTCACCCTCATGGACGTAGAAACGCACGATGCGGCCGGGCAGTTTGCCACTCACGCGCACGGCGTCACAGTCGGCCTGGCCCTGGGTAATGGTGTCGGCCGGATGGATGAGCAGAATGCCAACGATAGCGATACACACCATCACCAGCGCAAACACTGCCAGCGCTGCCAGCAGCGCTTTGTCCTTTTTGCGAACCACAGTTCTCTGTTCGTCTTTTTCCATATGCTTGTTTTTATTTTTTAGTTGTCAATTTTTTCAAGACGTCCTTGGTAGTCTCGATTCTCTTAATAGCGCATTGTGCCCATCACCTTGTCGAGGTACTCATGGGTGAGTTGCACGTTGATTTCGGCATCGATTTTCTCGCTGTTGGCCTTGAGCCAAGCGGTCTGTGCGCCGAGCACCTCGTCGATGGTGCCCATGCCCTCCTTGAAGGCGATACCGGCTATGCGCAGGTTCTCATCGGCCTGGGCCAGATTGGCCTTGGTAGCCTCATAGGTCTTGAACGCTTCCTGATAGCTGAACGCAGCCTGGCTGATCTGCAAAGCGATTTTCTCTTTGGCATCGTCGAGTTCCAGGCGCTTCACATTGGCATCGACCTGAGCGGCCTTGACCTTATTGCTCAACCCGCCCCAGTGCCACAGGGGGACGCGGAGCGTGGCACCGATGCTGAAGCCGGCGCCAAACCGGTTCTCAAAGCCATCATAGCTGTTGGGATTGGTGGCATGCAGGGCGGCAACGGCTGCCAGTTTGGGCATCATCTCGCTGCGTGCGACCTTGACCTGCTGGTCATAAATCTTGGTGGCCAGTTCCAGCGAGCGCACGTCATGGCGCTTCTCATACACTTCATCTAAATTGTAATTGGATGGTGCAAGGGAGAGGCCCAACTCGTCGCGGCCCTCGTCGGCGAGAGTCATCATCGTGTTCACGGGCAGGCCGCACAGTTGTGCCAGCAACATGCGCGACAGCGTCACGCCGTTGTCCACCTTAGTCAGGTCCACATTGGCCTCGTTGAGCTTCACGTCCACCGCGAGCTGGTTGGCACGGGTGGCGACGCCCTCGTTGACCATCGCCTTAACATCATTGTCGAACTGCTGCACCAGATTCACATAGCTGCGGGCCAGCTTCTGCTTAGCGCAGAGCGAGACCACCTGCCAGTAGGCGGCATCGACATTATAAATCACATCCTCGATTTTGCTCTCGCGCATCTCACGGGCGAGTTGCTCGGCGAGGTCGGTAATCTGGTTCATGGCGGTGATTTTGCCGCCCATGTAGATGGGCTGCGTCACCGTCAGTGCTCCACCCATCAGGTTGTGGATGTTATAGGTGAGGCCGCTCTTGGGCAGCAACGCCACGGTCGTGGGGACATACTGGCCGTTGACCTGCACGGGATAGCCCGTGGTGGGGTCGATGAGCAGATTATAGTCATACTGGCCCGTCTGGGGATTGAATGACTTGGTGGGCAGCATCTGGTCCTCCTTGATGAGCGACACCTTGCGGGAATTGTAGATATAGCCCGCCGTGAAGTCAAACTGCGGCAGATAGGCCGCAGCAGCCTCCTTGCGCTGGTAGCCCGCCTTCTCGATGGCAAGGGCCGTCTGCTGAATCTCCTTGTTATTGCGCAACGCCATGCTACGGCATGAGTCCAAAGTCACCACTTGGGCCGAAGCCATTATCGAAATGGCGCAAAACGCGATGAATACGATGTTTCGCATAGTTACTTCTACTTACTTTTCACAAGCTCGGTCTGTTTTAACGGCGCAAAGATACTATTATTTTTGACACTAAAATCACCTGTGCCATTTTTTTCCACAATTCGAGAAAAATAGAACAGTGATTTCGTTAAAAATCACTACCTTTGCCTGCGTAATCAATAAAAGACCATTTTCATGTATAGAATCCGTATCCTTTTCATCTTGACGTGCTTAGTGGCTGCAAGTGCCGCTATTGCCAACCCTGTTACTGAACACCAGGCGCGTGCAATCGCCTCAAGTTTCCTGGCAAAACAGTCCCCCACTCCCAAGTTGACTTCAGGTGCTCCAGCCACGGCTGTGACCCCCTTAACCCGACAAGCGGCGTACTATATCTTCAACGCCGCTGCCGACAAGGGTTTTGTGATTGTTGCAGGCGATGACCGCCTCCCCGCCGTGCTGGGCTACAGTGACAACGGCAACTATGACGCCAGTGACGTGCCGCCTGCCATGCAGGAATGGCTGGACGGTTATGCCGCCCAAGTTGAGGCCATCACCGCCGGCGCGCAACCCGAGCCGCGCACCGTCAGCCGTGCAGCCATCGCGCCGATGCTGCCCGTCCACTGGGGCCAAGGTATGCCCTACAGCGTGCTGTTGCCCCACATCAACGGCAGCAGCTACGCGCATGCCTATGTGGGATGTGTAGCCGTGGCGATGGCACAAATCATGGCCTACTGGCAATATCCCCAACGTCCCACAACGACGATTCCAGGCTACACCTCCAACAGCGGTAAGACCTATCAGGTCGTCATGCCGTCGTTGACGCCCATCGACTTTGATTGGGAGGGCATGCACGACACCTATTACACCAACGACAGCACCAGCGACGCCTGCCTGGCGGTCGCCAACCTGATGCTGTACAGCACCACATCGCTAAAGTCCAGCTTCGGCCTGTCATCCACTGGCGGCTACACCCGCAATATCCCCAGCAAGCTAATCACCTACTTCGGCTACAAGAACTCGGCCCTCTACATCTATCGCGAGAACTTCAGCACCCAGTCATGGGAGGACACCATCTACAGCGAGCTGGCGGCAGGACGTCCCGTGGCCTATGGCGGCAACAAGCAGTCGGCGGGGCACGCCTTTGTGTGCGACGGCTATGACGGCGAGGGACGTTTCCACATCAATTGGGGATGGGCCGGCAAGAGCAACGGCTACTTTCTCCTGAACCTGCTCAATCCCAGCGAAGAGGGCATCGGCAGCGCGGCGGGAGCCTACGGCTACGTCAAGGGACAGGGTGCAGCCATCGGCCTGGAACCGAACTATGACGGCATCGAGGGCACAGCGGCATTCACCTTCCAGGACCTCACCATCAACCGCAGCAACACGACACGCAGCTCCGCGTCCAGCAACTTCTCGGTAACGGTGTCGGGCAAATTTGTCAACAACACCAACGTCGCGTCGCAGTTCCGTCAGGGGTGGGGATTGTACAACCTTGACGGTGAACTGGTTGACGTGCTGTTCATGCGCTATTCCTCCAGCGCCGTGGCCAACGGCCAATACATCTCGGTAAGCAGCAGGACGCTGGACTTCGGCGGTGGCATCACCAGCGGCACCTACCGCATTCTGCCCATCTACTCCATCTATCCCGCCGAGGACTATAGGCCCTGCATCGGTTCAGACGTGAACTATATCGAGGTGACCTTCAACGGCACCTATTCCTGCTCCATCAAGGGTTACGGCACCGCAGGCACGACAACCAATTACACCGTGAACAGTTGCACCCTCTCGGGCACCCAGAACCACGGCAAACCCTTGACCATCACGCTGAACGTCACCAACACTGGCGTCACGACCAACAATCTGGTCTATATGTTTGTGTATGGGGAACTTACCGCCATGGCACTAGCCGACATCGCCCCCGGCGAGACGGGCAACCTCGTGTTTGGCTATACGCCCGATGCGGCGGGGACCAAGGCACTGACGTTCTCGCTCAACGAGAGCGGCACCCCGACCTTGTACAGCAAAAACATCACCATCAAGACCATGCCCACGGCTAACCTTGACGTGTCATACCGCATCCTCAACATCACCGACGAGAGTGGGCGCGTCATCACCGCCGACCGCTACAGCATCATCGCCGATATCACCAACAACGGCACAACGGCATACAACGAGGACTTCTCGGTGCGCCTGTACCGCATCAACAACAACGAGACCAATGTGGGCACCGAATTACAGAGCCAGACGCAACCGCTCTACCTGCCCGCAGGAGAATCCACGAGCCTGCAATTCGACTTTGACCATGACCTCATCGACGGGTGGAAATACTTCTGCTACCTCTACTACTACAGCGATGGCGAGACCGTGGGAAAAGGCACCAAGTGGTATTACCTCAACATGACGGATGACACTTTCATCTTGGGCGATGTGGACCGTGACGGCAGTGTGGGCATCAACGACGTGACGGCACTCATTGACTATATCCTTAGCCATCAGGGCGACATCGACCTCAGGGCCGCCGACGTGACTCAAGACGGCCAAATCGACATTGCCGACGTGACGACGATCATCGACATGATCCTCGCCAGGGAGTAACACCCCACCTCAACACGAAAAAAGTCGCGTGACCCCGTCCCATGTGGGGGCCACGCGACTTTTTTCGCTACAGAGAGTCAAGACCGTTCAACTATCTGACAATCTTTACGGTAGATGTGCTGCCGTCGCTATAACGCGTCACGACGATATTGATGCCCTCAAACGGCCTGTCGCTTTGCATACCCATCACGTTATAGTAACGCACGTCAACAACTTGACGCAGAGCCACAAAGTTCTGAACCGAAGTGGGCGACGGGCTGTTGGGCAAGTCAAACGGATAAACCATGAAGCTACCGTCGGGGGCGGTGGGCTTGGGCGACCTCATGCCAGAGGTGCCGCTAGGGGCACCCGGGTCAAAGGCTGAGCGGGCGATACCGGCATGGAAGGTGTAGGCGGTGTCCTGCAACTCGCTGGGCTTGCCGTAAATCTTGCCCGAGCTGGTGAGCCTGTTGAAGGTCCAATCCACATAGAAGCTGCCCGACAGGTCAAAGCCGTTGATTCTGGTTCCCTGCTGGTTGTAAACCGTGAAGACGTCTTGGCCATTATATCCTTGTCCCATCCAGACACCCATCACATGGGCCACCTCCTGGATTTTGGGATTCATGAAGAACAACAGGGTGTCTTGTACCACCGAGCCCGTTCCGGGATACGCTCCGGGATTGCCGTCGAGGCTGAGATTAGCCTGATTGAAGTTGAGCGACATGTAGTGGTTGTACAGGTAGTCGTTGTGCTTGGTCTCGTTGTTATCCTCACAGTAGCCGTAGTAGCCCGTGGCATCGCCATTGAGCTCTGGCATCTGGCTCAACACGATGGTGTAGTTCTCGCCATCACTGTAGTGACCCTTGACGGTGCCGGCACTGAGTTTGGTATTCACCAGGGCATCGACATCGGCATCGGGGAAGTTGGAGAAGTCGAGTACCACCCAGTTGTTCTGCAGCCACTCAGAGGTCTGGAACCCGGCAAACCTCACATAGTCGCCCTGGGTTTCAGCATTGATGTAGGTGGGATTGATTGAGAGGGCCTCGTCCCTTGCCCACAGCAGTTTGTACTGCTTCTGCTTCTCGGTGTTGTAATAATCGACTGCCCAGGCGCCAATCAGCTCATCCGAGACGATGACGTCGTTGTCGGGTTCAATCTCGTCCTCGATATAGGCAAGCGGAGTCTCAATGACAGTATAGACGGCGGTGTTGCTCACCTTGATGTAGCCGATGTAGGACTCGCCATACACGTCATACCTGATGGGCTGCTCCAGATAGAAGGAGTCGCCCTGGGTGGGCGTGCCATTGTTCACTATATAAACAAATGTGGCATCGTCCTCGTTCACGTTGTGGTAGTCGGCGATGGCATGGACGGTGCTCTCCAGGTCGCTGGTGAGCGTCACCTGGGTGCCCACAGGATACTCGCCGCTGGGCGGGTTAATCGTCAGTGACAGATGGGTTTCCACGATGCGCATCTGCGTCATGGCCTTGTTCACATAGATGCGATAGACGCCAGCGGGAATCTTAAAGGCGTTGTTGGGATTGTTGCTGGACAGGGGTATCTCAGTCATGCCGTCATGCACGCCATAGTTGTTGGACGTGGCGGCGAGACGCTGGCCGTTGAGCAAGCCCCAGTCGCCGGCACCAGCCTGAGCCATTTGCCAGGTGATGCCCGTGTCGATGCGTTTCGTGAGGCTGAAGTAGCCGTAGTCCTGATCGGCACCAGCATCATCATTGCCGCCCTTGAAGTAAACGTCAAGGTAATACTCCTCGTTGACAGCATCATAATTGAACTTGGGACCTGAGGCAACCCAGCTGGTGCGGCCCATGGCGGTACCCAGCAGGTACAGGTCGGGCTCGGTCTCGTAGAACTCGGCGCGGATTTTCACATGGGCACCAGGCATCACGAAGTGGTAGTTGTTGCCGTCGGCAGCGACCTCATCGGGGGTGAGCACCGTAGTATCATTGGTCGTAAGGTTAATCACGACAACCCGCTTGATGCGGTAGCCCCAGTTGGTGCCGGCCTTGAACCGCACCGTCTCACCCTCTTGCGACTGGTCTTCCCAAACACCGTCGGTGATGTCAATATAGCCGCCGTTACTGGGGTCACACTCCTTATAGACATTATAGGATTGGGCCAGCTTATACAGCCACACGCGGGTGTCACTGTCGGCCGTGCTCATCACCTTAAACGAATGGTCGGTGTCGTCATACCTGATGGTGTGGCTCGAGTTGCTGTAATTGTCACCCTTGAACCAGCACAGGAAATTGCTGTTGGTGCCGAAGTACATGAGGCCTCGGGAATAGTCATTGACACTGGTCGTGACGAGCAAGTTGCCCTGATCGGTGCCTGTGCCGATACGGATATAACCGTTGTTCAGGGTGCTGAGTCGAGCCACTCGGCGGGTAACCTGGCTACCACTGCTGGTGTAGGTCGTGTCCTTGGCGCCCAGCATCCTGACCATGCAGGCATTGCCATCGACTTTGACCTTGGTCTTGGCAGCGTTCATCCACTCGACGATATTGGCCGAGGGGAATGTGGCGTCGTCGGTCTTCTTGAAGCTCATGACCTTGTCATGATACTGGCTCACAATGATATAGGTATCGCCATTAACCACCTGGCTGCGCTGCGTCACCAGCTCAAAGATGTCGCCATCCAGCTTGTCATAGGTAATCTCTACCGACCCGAAGCGCACGGGCTTGCCGTCGGCAGTGGTGAACATAAAGGCCGCTGTCTGGCCTTCCCACACGCCGTCATAGCCGTTGTTGGTGACATAATAGTTGCCCAACTGGCCCGGATAGGTGAAGTTGCTCACCAGCGAAATGGTCGTGGGACCCCAGTAGAAGCAGTCCAGGTTGTCCTGGGTGGTGTTATCCACGCAGTGGAACACGACCTTTTTGATAATGTAGTTGGCCGAACGCACCTCAAACGTCTTGGCTCGACGCTCGATAAGGTAGTTGTCGTTGTCAAGGCCATCGGTAAACGTCATCATGATACCGTCCTTGACGCAATAATAGACGCCCGTACCATCTTGATACAGGCCCTCGCCACGATGGATAGTCACCGTGTACTCACTCGCCCAAATCGGAACCGACAGGACAAGCGCCATTAACATGAGTAAAACCTTCTTCATAGGTACAAATTGAATTTTGGTAGGTTCAATTCATCCGATTATTCCAATCAAGGGAGAACCTGTTACCCTTAGATTCAATCATTATTGCCACTTTTCAATCTGCAAATATAATGATTGTTTTGTTCTATTCAACCGCTAACTATACATTTTTAACTTTTTCTTCAACAAAATGGGGCAAAAATCAAGGGAACATCCATGACAGCGGTCGAGGCTGCCTTGGATTTCCCTTGGTGTTATCCTTAATTGCTCAATAAAGCCCTATCGGCACTTGGGCGTGAGGCCCGGTTAGCGAGCGGTGCGTCAAAATTCGGTAAACGATAGCGGCATGGTATCCTTGAAACTGTCGAGGATGTAGATTTTCTCCTTGCCGGCGAGAATCAGCTCGATGGGATGGCCGTTTTTCTCAAACTCGAGGAAGGCTTGGCGGCAGACGCCGCAGGGCGCCGTGGGCTCCTCGACAAACTCGCCACGGGTGAACGAGGTGATGGCGACAGCCTTCACGGGCACTCCCGGCCATTTGGCACCGGCGGCATAGAGCGCCGAGCGCTCGCCGCAGATGCCTGCAAAGGCCGCATTCTCCTGATTAGCACCGATAAACATCTCGCCGTTGTCGAGCAAGAGGGCCGCTCCCACCTTGAAGTTGCTATAGGGCGAATAGGAGTTCATCGTGGCCTCGCGAGCCATGTCCACCAATTTTTTTTGCTCCTCGGTGAGCTCTGTATAAGAATAAATCCTTACCTTTGTGGTGATTTTCTTTTCATTCATGTATAACAGAATATTTTGCTACTTGGGACGCAAATTTATAGAAATATTTTCAATCCGCAAGCAAATTTCGCATTTTTGCTTATTTTTTGCGCTGTTTTGTGCCTTTTCTGCCCCTGCGCAGACCAAACACCAACGATATCTGGACTACATTGAGCGCTACAAGGCGATAGCCCTGCAGGGAGAGCGTGAGTATGGCGTTCCGGCCAGCATCACTCTCGCCCAGGGTCTGCTCGAGAGCTACGTGGGACAGAGCAAGATGGCGCTCGAGGCCAACAACCACTTTGGCATCAAGGCCTATAACTGGAAGGGCGAGGTCTATGGCCGCAGCGACTCGTTGCGCCAGGTGGGTTACCGCAAGTACGGCAGCCCCGAGGACTCCTTCATGGACCACGCGCGTTTCCTCCAGGGTCCCCGCTACAGCATCCTCTACCACTTTGACGTGAAGGATTACCGCAGCTGGGCACAGGGACTGCGCGACTGCGGCTATGCCGAGGACGTCAACTACCCCACCAAGCTCATCACCATCATCGAGCAATATGAGCTCTATGCCCTCAACGGCGGCAAGCGGCTCGACAGCGCCATCATCGTCCAGGACAACAGCGATAGCGAAGAGACCACCGACAGCGGCCGCTGGCATCACCGCAAGCGCCGCAACCGCTCCCAAGAGCGCACAACCGTCCAGCAGGAGCAGGCTCCTGAGCGCCAGGAGTCCTACACCCCCCTGCTGCAGGGCCGCGTCGCCTCGAGTGCCGACAATGATTGAAAGCGGGCGGTGCGCCCGCTGATTAGGGATTAGAGATTAGTGATTAGTGATTAGAGATTAGTGATTTTAGTGAGGGGGTGGGCGCCCAGGCTATAGTTTCTATAGCATCTATAGTTTCTATAGATGGGATAATAAAAAAAATCACTTTTTTGTTTGGCGCTCCACGCGAGTTGCACTACCTTTGTGGCATCTAATTCAACCTTAACGATTAATAAACTTTTTAAAAAGAGAAATTATCATGTTTGGAAAATTCCAGGATCATCTCCAGAAGGAGCTCGCCGACATCAAGGCTGCCGGTTTGTACAAGAACGAACGCATCATCACCACGCCGCAGCGCGCCGATATCAAGGTGAAGCCCAACGACGAGGTGCTCAACTTCTGTGCCAACAACTATCTGGGCCTCAGTGACAACAGCCGCCTGATCAAGGCTGCCACCGACACCATGTCCCACCATGGCTACGGCATGTCATCGGTACGTTTCATCTGCGGTACCAGCGATATCCACAAGGAACTTGAGGCTGCCATCGCCGACTATTTCCACACCGAGGACGCCATCCTCTACGGCTCCTGCTTCGACGCCAACGGCGGCCTGTTTGAGGCCCTGCTGACCGAGGAGGACGCCATCATCAGCGACTCGCTGAACCATGCTTCGATCATCGACGGCGTGCGCCTGTGCAAGGCTAAACGCTACCGCTATGCCAACGCCGACATGGGCGAGCTCGAGGAGTGCCTCAAGCAGGCCCAGGAGCAGCGCTTCCGCATCATCGCCACCGACGGCGTGTTCTCGATGGACGGCAACGTGGCTCCCATGGACAAGATTTGTGACCTGGCCGAGAAGTATGACGCCATGGTCATGGTCGATGAGTCGCACTCGGCAGGTGTCGTAGGCCCCACCGGTCACGGCGTGGCCGAGCAGTACAACATCTATGGCCGCATCGACGTGTTCACGGGCACCCTGGGCAAGGCCTTCGGTGGTGCCATGGGTGGTTTCACCACTGGCCGCAAAGAGATTATCGACATGCTGCGTCAGCGCTCGCGTCCCTACCTGTTCAGCAACAGCATCGCCCCCGGCATCGTGGGTGCCAGCATCGAGATGTTCAAGATGCTCAAAGAGAGCAACGCCCTGCACGACAAGCTGGTAGATAACGTGAACTACTTCCGCGACAAGATGCTCGCCGCTGGCTTCGACATCAAGCCGACGCAGAGCGCCATCTGCGCCGTGATGCTCTACGACGCCAAGCTGTCGCAGGACTTCGCCGCCGAGTTGCAGAAGGAAGGCATCTATGTCACCGGCTTCTACTATCCCGTCGTTCCCAAGGGCCAGGCCCGCATCCGCGTGCAGGTTTCGGCCGGTCACGAGCGTGAGCACCTCGACAAGTGCATCAACGCCTTCATCAAGATCGGCAAACAGATGGGAATCATTAAGTAATTAGAAATGAGGAATTAGAAATGAGGAATGAGGGATGAGGAATGAACAGTTAACAGCGAGGTGTGAACCACAACTCCTAACTCCTAACTTCTAACTTCTAACTCCTAACTGATAAAATAATAACCGCAATCATTTAAAACCCTGAAAGACCCCACTGAAGGTCGCTGGTGGCAACCCATCGGCGACCTTCTTCCGTCATATCAAACAACCATATCAAACAACATGAACAACGATAAACAACCTAAACAACAATTCTTTTATTGAAAAAGTTGTTCCCGTTGTTTGAAAGAAAGAACGCGGATGCCCAAAAAACAAAAAAAGTTGTTCCAGTTGTTCCACGTTGTACCCGTTGTTTGAAAAATGTACCCGTTGTTTGAAAAAAATCGTGCTGTTGTCACTGTAATCCACATTATATAATAAAAATTTAACTGATTTTGTTTGGTCAATTCCAAGAATTGGCATTATCTTTGCAGCAACTATAGACGTAATTTTGAGTATCGTAAAGTGACTTTGAGCAAAGAGTGAAGGACTGACATTGATGATTGCTGTATCCCCTATGAGATATAAAAGCTTACATATCAATCCATTACCATCATAAAGCTTGCACATGACTAAAGTCGGCGAGCCGTACTCTTTAGCCGAGCGAAAGCTACCCAAAACCACTTTATTGATGCGCGATTACTCATGTTTGATGAATTTAAACCTATTTATTTTTAATTTTATCATAATTATGAGACGTAAATTTACAATTTTAATGTTCGGCCTGCTGCTAGCGGTGGGCTGGACCATTGATGCGTCGGCACAGAAGCTGGAGAAATCCCCCTCAGTGCTTACGACCTCCATCCGTTTCGATGGCCAGAGCGAGGTCAAGCGTATTGCAGAGACCCCCGAATTCAACGGCAAAAGGCTCAATGCTCCCCGGCGTTCAGCTTCCGACTTGACGGCCTATGTCACCCATGAGAAGTCGTGGTATGAGAACCTGACCGGTATCACTTGGACTGACCTCCAGGGGAACACCAAGACTACGAAACTGACCGAACCTGTTACCGATGCCAACGGCATGATTGCGCTGCTTACGCGTATTTACACCGACAAAAACATTCCCGGTACCAAGTACTCTGCACCCCAGAGCCGCGACATCCCTTACCAGACCATCCAGTACGGTTGGGACATCAATGGCACAAACTATCAGGATGCAGTGGTCGCTATCAATAATGGATATATATTAATTCGCCAGATTATTGTTACGGATCCTGATGGAAGGGAAAGATATAATGTCACGGCAAATGCGAATAATGCGCCCACTGGATTCGGTAGCTATCAATGGGATGGATATTACTATTGGGCTTATTCTTCTGGCAATGGCACAATCACTATCCCCGCAAGTTACCTACAGAACAATCAGGGTTATTCCCATATAACGGTCCGCGCTATCTGTGCTAGCAGCAGTGTCACTGATGGACAAGTTTTAATTGGTAATGATCAGTTTGGCCTCTACGCTTATGATGTTGGATACTCGTCAACGCTAGTCTATTCCGCTACATGTGAATATGACCTTCCCGGCACCATAGAGGCTCCCACCTACCCTGGTTACACGGTGTTGCTGGTCAAGTTGAATGATGGTGTAAATGAGGATCTTAACGTAAGGGCACCTATGATTACCGAGAATACTGATTCATTGCGTAACTACTTTACGAAATACGTCAGCGAGATTCAACTGCTGACCGACGGTCTACGCGTAAATCAGAATGATTCTACTGCCGGCACACTGTTCGCTTACACCGGTGACCTGAACAAGTTCTTCTATATCAGTAAGGGTAAGATGGCCTTCCTGAGTTCACTCGACCCAGTGCCTGGATATGACAAAGCTCCGTTCTATAGTATGTATGAGGAGTTCAGCCCTGCCGCCGATTCCGACACCTTGGATTACATCGACTTCTACGAGCAGTTAAAGCAAGGCACAACCTATTCCATCGTCCATGACTGTAATAGTGTGGAGTACTACCAGCACTACTTCTCTATGTCTGGTAAAAAGGGTAGGACCACTAACCGTGTGAACAGCCTCGTGCTCTACATCCCGGACTACCGTGGCGGCACTGCAGCTGATTGGCGTACCTATGTCAAGAAACGTCAGCCCACTGTGGGTATGTACATGATTGACCTTTATGCCGATATCGAACCTTCGACCATAACCGACTACTACACGGTAACGGTCGATTGGACCAGTAACCTTGATAATATCTCCCATAGCGATGGTATTGACCAGACCTATAAGCTCTATGAGATATACGATAAGGATAACGATGGCGACTTGGACACCACTCTGGTCTACACTGGACCGAACGTAACGTGGACACATGATTATCCCGTGGGTGATCCCAGTGCCTATGACATCTCCTACTACGTTATCGGCACCCCGACGGCTGCCACCAATCAGGACACCTTCTTCGCCAAGAGTAACACCGACGACGTAACCGTACCCGGCAAGAGCGACTTCTTGGGTCTGCAGTGGTGGCGCTACGAGAGCGACTATGTGACCGACGACGGTGAAAACCAGGAGGTGAACTACTACCGCAACTGGCTGGCACCACATGCATTAAGTGTGCAAGGCGAAACTGGAATCACCGCAGGTAATGTGGGCACTACGGGCCGCACGTTGACCCTGTATCGTGACGACAACAAGGGCAATGTAATCCCTGTCATGGATCTTGAACTGGTAATGGACGGCAACAAGGCCTACTACCGCATCAAGAAAAGGCCCAATACCCAAGTAATTGAGCCTGGATACGACGAGAATGGTGAAAAAAATAACAACTAAACACGATATAAGCGATGAAAAAGATATATATTTTGACAGCAGTCTTTGCACTGCTCACCCTGTCGCTTAATGCGCAAAAACTGCCCTCAGTAGACCGCTCACAGTTACGTACTGCGCAAACGAGCTCTACCAGTTCGTTCCACAATATGGTGAAGAGCATTAAGGGAATGTCAGGCATTTTGCCCGAAGTAAACCCCAACAGGTCATCTTCCAAGGGACAATCCCGTGCTCCCCTCAAGATCAATAGCGACGAGACCACAGTAGGCCCGTTCACAGGTAACTACTTTGACCCCAATGCTGGCATGGGTTTTGGTAATGCTTATAACCAAGCACAGATGGTTCTCATCGAAGTCGATTTGGACCGCAGCGATTATGCCAACTATATCGGTGAAGAGATTGTCGGATTCCGTCTGGCATTGGCCGGCGATGCTACCAGAACCGTTCAGGTAGGTGAGTTTATTGCATGGCCCATGAACAGTAATGGCAGTTGGGATACGAACAATCGATACACCTGGAGCATTGGTGAACTGACTACTCCAGCTGGTAACCCCTACTATGAAAAGGTAACTAGCACCAGCGGCCTTGAGAGTGGTGCAGAATACCTTATCGTTTATGAAAACGACAATGTCGCTTTTAATGGTGGTTTGACGACTCTTGACGTGGGCAACAACGTAATCAGTGTAAATCGCAATGGTACTATCATAGAGTCCAATGCAACTACCGACGCTGCTACATTTACTATCACTGCTAATGGCAACTACTATACCATCAGGAGTAAAAGTGGTTACTATATCGGTAGGACGTCAAGCAGAAATGGTATGGACACTAACGCAAATAGCGCTTACAACAACTCGATTACCTTCAGTAACAACAACGTCGTTATTAGAGGACGAGGTACAACAAACAACAACACTTATTACCTGAGGTTCAACAGCTCTTCTGGCAACGATAACTATCGCTTCCGCTATTATGCGCAGACTAGTCAGCAGAACATCCAGCTCTACAAGAAGGTCACCCCGACGGCTCCTGCTTATGTAGCGCTTCAGGATGGTCAGTGGCACGAGTTCTATCTGGACAATCCTGTGACCTTCAATGTGGGCAGCGATAATGCCGGCCTCTCTTTGGGTTACACCTATGTTCAGTATCCCACGGGCACCACGGGCCAGAATTTGTTCCCCATTGGAATTAACCCTCAGAGTACTACCCATGACCACTATGCATATCTGACCACGACCACCAGCGGAAATGGTAGCATCGTCATCACGGTACCTAGCTACAACACGATGTTCCAGACCATTACCATCATCGACAACAATACTGGCACAACATTGGATAGCTGGAGTTCATCAGAGTCCACTGTCAGCGATGGGACCAACACCTATTATGAGATGCCTTCTGGTTGGACGCTCTCTAACGTGTATATGTTTCCCTACACTACCAGTGGATACACGTTCGGCTACTTGTCATCAGCTAGTGAAGCATCCATTACCATCGATCCTAGCGTGTTGAACGGCAGCACAAACGTTCGTGTTGAGATTGAGGGCGCAGCTCTTGAAGACAATCAAACTATTGATGTAAATGGTGATACCAGAACCTTGACTTCGGGCTATTTGTTTGACGAGACTTGGAATCCTGTTGACCTTAGTGGAGGCAGCTCTACCAGCACAGGTTACAATTACTTTGACTTCAGCCAGTATGGTGACCTGGCAGTTCAGTTGATTTTCAAGAGCAAGAAGCTTACTCCCGAGGCTCCCACAGTGACCAATGTAGTCGGTGATGAGAATGTGACCATCACCATCACGCCCGACCCCAACACCGACGGTGACCTGGTTTACTACGTTGATAACAACGGTAACCATGTGCAGGATCTTACCTTCCCGCGCGGTGAGACGGACTACACCGTTACGGTACATGCTTACACCGAGGAGACCGACGACTACAACGAGAGCCCCGAGGCTGTAGTGCCCGTTGTGATTCCCCACTTGACCACTGCAACGCCCGTCATTACCGTCAGCGATCCTGACGAGAACGGCAATGTGACTGTTACCGCTACTGGTAATGGTACCGTAACCCTGACCATCGGCGATCAGACAGTGACTGGAAATGGCACGGCCAGCATCACGCTGACTCCACGCGTCAATAGTTACACCGTTACCGCTACCGCCACCGCTAAGGAAGACGGTAAGGCTGCCAGCGATCCCGCTACTCGAGAGGTCACTGTTACCCCCGCGGGTGGTGAATGGCTGGAGATGTACGGCACCTATAACAATCCCAATGATCTGCTCAGCCTGCAAAGTCTCGAAGTCGATGAAGACGGCGAACATCTGGAAATCATGATGATTGACCAGTTCCTGGCTTCCACGTTACACAATGATCATCCCAACGGTTATACCTATACCATGAAGGAGACCATTAACAACGAGGAGAAGTCCAGTAATACTGTGGACATTCCCGTCTATAAGACCAGCTCAACGATGCAGGGCTTCTACACCTTGAACCAGATTGAGGAAGACGAAGACATGCATCTGAAGGCCCAAGTAATCAACAGCCAGATGAACTATGAAGTCAATCCCGACCACAACACGTTGTACCACAGCCTCTACCGCAGTGATCTCAATGGTGAATATCCCGTGGTTGACGTTCAGCACCGCGTTTCTCAGCTCCAGAAGTATGAGGAGAATGTTAATGACAACATCCAGTACTTCTTCACCGAGATGCACAACGAGGGTGTGACTCCCAAGTATACCCACGTCGGTAACGAGATCGTTTCACCGCTCGACACCAACTATGTTCAGGGCATCTATAACGACGAACTGTCCTATGTTCCTGTTATCTGGACATTCGGTCTCTACACGGCTCGTGGAGACGGCAAGAACAACAGCTACGGTTCAGACATCAAGCGTGAAAAACTTGGTGATGTGCAGATCGTAAATGTTGGCGGTTCGATGAGTGGTGCCAATAATGTCGAGGATACTGGTGCCGGTTGGGAAGGCCTGTTCAAGGTTGGCAATGAGTGGTATTGCATCTACACACCCATCATCACCGTTGAAGGCATCACTCCCGAGACTTTCATCCAGGGCGATGGAGATGTTTCGGAATATGAGCCTTACTTGTATCGTGTATGGTGCTTGTATCCTGGCGCACACAGCTTCAAGCATGTGGCGCAACAGAATGCACAGGGTCAGACCGTTCAGGTTCTTGCCGATGACGGTCCCAGGCCTGCTCCCTTCTTGCTGGGTTCAGAACAGATCACTGACCCCAATGTCAACAGAGTTACCATCGGCCGCGATTGGCACAATGGTGAAGGTCCCCTGCAGTGGTCATTCGCTGTTCCCTGCAGCGTAAGTCCCTCGGATGTTGAGTTCGCTGTACGCTTCTACTACAAGAAGAAAGTCACCAACGCTCAGGCCTCTAACGGATTGAGAGGCAACCGTGACGGTGGCGATGACAATGAGTACTACATCGTTGAAGGAACCGGTAATGCAAGCGGCATCCCTGTATCCGTCAATGAGCTCTACGCTGGCAAGGCCATCGTTGGTGTTACCTACGTTAACTCGCTGGGTATGCAGAGCGACAAGCCCTTCGACGGTTTGAACATCGTTGTTACCCGCTACAGCGACGGTACGACCAGCACCACTAAGGTGATTCGCTAACAATTGAAAAAAAAGACCTGCGAAGGTTAGTAATTTTTCATAACTCAATTTGCTGAGAGGGGGTGCCCACACCGGGCACTCCCTCTTTCGTTTGCAACTACGGATTTGTCTGATAGTTCTGAGGGCTGACGCGCTCTTGCTTTCAAACTACGGATTTGTCTGATAGTTCTGATGGCTGACGCGATCTTGCCTTCAAACTACGGATTAGTCTGATAGTTCTGAGGGCTGGCGCGCTCTTGCTTTCAAACTACGGATTAGTCTGATAGTTCTGAGGGCTGACACACTCTTGCTTTCAAACTACGGATTTGTCTGATAGTTCTGAGGGCTGGCGCGCTCTTGCTTTAAAACTACGGATTAGTCTGATAGTTCTGAGGGCTGTCGCGCTTTCTGTCGGCCCTAACTTTGTGGCGATGAAAGTTTATTCGACAAACTTTCATCGCCACACGGTTTTCGTTACCTTTGTCGTAGTAAGGTAATGATTGACCGCCGAGGAGATA